>ENA-OPYY01000092-OPYY01000092.1-human-gut-metagenome-genome-assembly--contig:-NODE-92-length-38515-cov-3.415286_pt1 | contig 38515 bp, 27 predicted proteins | sample MGYA00242472_ERZ504481 | MGnify/ENA primary metagenome ERZ504481 (study PRJEB26092, sample SAMD00036265) | human gut metagenome | host: Homo sapiens | study: EMG produced TPA metagenomics assembly of...
ACTTCGACTACCTGCGCTATCCGGAAAACGCCCCCCCGTTTTCCCCGACAGCTACGACTACCGCAAATACAGCAAAGGACGCAGCCTTGCCCAATGGCGCAGAGACAACCTGACGGAAATAGTACGCTATATATATAAAGGTGTAAAAGCCATGAAACCCTGGGTAAAGGTCAGCACCTGCCCGGTAGGAAAATACAAAGACACTTCCCGCTACCCCTCCCGTGGCTGGAATGCCTTCCACACCGTCTATCAAGACGTGCAGGGTTGGCTGGGCGAGGGCATCCAGGACCAGATTTATCCGATGCTCTATTTCCGTGGCAATCATTTCTATCCCTTTGCCCTCGACTGGCAGGAACAAAGTAACGGACGCCAAATCATTCCCGGTCTGGGCATCTACTTCCTCGACCCCAGCGAAGGGAACTGGACGCTGGACGAGATTGAACGGCAGATGCACTTTATCCGCGCCCACGGTCTGGCGGGCGAGGCACACTACCGCGTGAAGTATCTGATGGACAATACGCAAGGGCTTTATGATGCGCTGGAAGAAGACTTCTATACCGCCCCGGCCCTGCAACCCGCCATGCCGTGGATAGACAATGTAGCTCCTACACCTCCCTCCGGACTCACGGTGGAAACACCGGAAAACGGCTATTGGAAACTAAGCTGGCAACCCGCCACGGACAATGACAAGCGGAATGCTCCGATGTATGTAATCTACGGTTCGGACACCTATCCCGTAGATACCTCCAATCCGGAGAATATCCTGGCACAACGAGTACAAGGCACGGAATATACCTATGCCCCCATCCGCCCGTGGACTGCCCGAAAATATTTTGCCGTGACAGCCATAGACCGTTGCGGAAACGAAAGCGAAGCTATTCAGCAGCAGTGACACAGACAAAAGCCCGGTAACGGCTCTTCGGAGTGACCGGTACCAGAGGCAGATAGCCGGAAACAACCCTGCCGTCCTTCACCACCAGCGGATAGCTTTGCATATCCTGCTCATGCCGCTCCATCAAAGCTTCATGGGTCGGAAAACAATCAATGGAGAAACGTCCCTCCCCACCGGGGACAATGAAATGATCACTAAGCACATGGGAAACGATTCCCATATTCATCCGTAGATTTATTTCGACATGGGGGTTGATGGCATACGGATGCCCTTCCTTCTGACGGCAGACCATCATGTCCACACCCAAGAAACCCATATAAGATGTAGCATAACTCGTTTCCAATGCTTTCTGCATCATATTGCGTATGCGTACAAATGCTTCAAAGGGTACATATTGCTGAATCCATTCCTCCACTTGCTCATCCGAAGTAAGGATATTACCACGATATGCCCCTTTGTCATCCGTAACAAAACGGGAATAGCCGACAAAAAGAAGCTTTCCCCGACCATCCGAATAAAATTCCATGGCAAAGTCTTCCACCTTATCAAATATAGGCTCCATCACAAAACCTCTATTTTCTTTCAGCGCCCTACTACACCAATCGGAAACATTTTTCGTAAAGCCATGACGGCACCAACACAATCCCTTTCCACTTCCCGACCAAAGTGATTTGAACACACATCCCTCCTTGTAACGATCAACAATATCCGGAGAGATATCCGTCATTCTACCATCAGCCTCCACCAAGCAACAACCGTCACCACAAGTATAATCTATTTTATTGAAATAGAAAAGTGCGCGAAAAGCCAAAGCGTTACTACGGGCAGCCTTCATACGATATTTATCCAAAGCATCCGGCGTAGGAAGATTTTTTTCCAGAACACCGCCTTTCAACATCCGTTTACGGATAGCGGGGTTCCATCCCCAAGGCATTACCCGCACATCAGCATAATCGGACAGCTCCGGCTCTGTCACCAAATGCACATCCAGCCGGAACAACTGTTGCATCTGTTTCAGATAATCTGCATTATAGGCGGAAGAGGCCAGTACCCCACTACCCGGCTGGGCATACCAAATCGGCAACAAAGCCAAGTCTTCAGCCATACGGCGGATGGTAGCGGGCGCCATATAATTTTCTTCATTATTTCCCAATGCCATATCTGCATCAGGATTGAACACATAAAGTTTCATCTTTCAAATGTTAACCAATTACTCACGTTTTGTATGAGAGTGCAAAGTTATATAATATTTTGCCATCTCTACTTTGCAAATCTATAAAAAAGCCGTATATTTGTCGCCCGATAAACCGAATTTAAAGCATGGAAGCATTTTACCGTACACACGCTTATCTCGTAGAGCATACCAATGCCCCCGTACGCCGCGACCTAATGGACGAAATAGACTGGAATGACCGTCTTATCGGTATCAAAGGCACAAGAGGCGTAGGTAAGACTACTTTCTTGCTGCAATATGCCAAAGAGAAATTCGGCACAGACCGCTCCTGCCTCTTCATCAACATGAACAACTTCTACTTCTCCGGACATGGCATCGTGGAGTTCGCCGCCGAATTCCAGCGCCGCGGAGGAAAAGTGCTGTTGATAGACCAGGTATTCAAGTACCCGGAATGGAGCAAGGAACTGCGTATGTGCTACGACCGCTTCCCCAACCTGAAAATCGTGTTCACCGGCTCGTCCGTGATGCGTCTGAAAGAGGAGAATATGGAGTTGCGCGACATCGTGAAGAGCTACAACCTGCGCGGCTTCTCCTTCCGCGAATACCTGAACCTGCAGACGGGCATGAAGTTCCATGCCTATCCGTTGGAAGAAATCCTGAGCAACCACGAACAGATAGCCAAAGGCATCCTCTCCAAAGTACGTCCATTGGACTACATACAAGACTATATGCACCACGGCTTCTACCCTTTCTTCCTTGAAAAGCGTAACTTTTCGGAGAATCTGCTCAAGACGATGAACATGATGGTGGAAGTGGATATCCTGCTCATCAAACAAATTGAGCTGAAATACCTTTCGAAGATAAAGAAATTACTATATTTGTTGGCCGTGGACGGGCCGAAAGCGCCGAATGTCAGCCAACTGGCAAACGACATACAGACCTCCCGCGCCACAGTAATGAATTACATCAAGTATCTGGCAGACGCACGACTCATCAATATGGTCTATCCGAAGGGAGAAGAATTCCCCAAGAAGCCGTCGAAGATAATGATGCACAATTCAAATCTGATGTATTCCATCTATCCCGTCAAGGTGGAAGAGCAAGACGTACTGGACACTTTCTTTGCCAACACAATGTGGAAGGACCACAAGGTGAACAAGGGCGACAAGAACATCTCGTTCATGGTAGATGAGGTGATGCCTTTCAAGATTTGTCCGGAAGGAACAAAGATAAAGAATAATCCGGGAGTTACTTATGTACTGCATAAGGCAGAAATAGGCCGAGGCAACCAAATACCTCTCTGGTTATTCGGTTTCTTGTATTAAGAGAGAGATTTTTTTACTTAAATAAATAATTCAATTTAGTTATGACTAAACAGAAGAAATTCATTACTTGTGATGGTAACCAGGCTGCTGCACATATCTCGTATATGTTCTCCGAAGTAGCTGCCATCTACCCCATCACCCCCTCTTCTACGATGGCTGAATACGTAGACGAATGGGCTGCCGCAGGTCGCAAGAACATCTTCGGCGAAACAGTATTGGTACAGGAAATGCAGTCAGAAGGTGGTGCTGCAGGTGCCGTCCACGGCTCTCTGCAAGCCGGTGCGCTGACTACTACTTACACAGCTTCACAAGGTCTGTTGCTGATGATCCCGAACATGTACAAGATTGCCGGTGAATTCCTGCCTTGTGTATTCCACGTATCAGCACGTACATTGGCAAGCCATGCACTGTGTATCTTCGGTGACCACCAGGACGTTATGTCTGCACGCCAGACTGGTTTGCCATGTTGGCCGAAGGTTCTGTACAAGAAGTTATGGACTTGGCAGGTGTTGCCCACCTAGCCACCATCAAGGCCCGTGTTCCGTTTATGAACTTCTTCGACGGCTTCCGTACTTCTCACGAAATCCAGAAGATTGAAATGTTGGAGAACGAAGACCTCGCTCCGCTTATCGACCAGGAAGCTTTGGCTGAATTCCGCGCACGTGCATTGAACCCGATGAACCCGGTTGCCCGTGGTATGGCCGAAAATCCTGACCACTTCTTCCAACACCGTGAATCTTGCAACAACTACTATGAAGCAGTTCCGGCTATCGTTGAGGAATACATGAACGAGATTTCCAAAATCACAGGCCGCAAGTATGGTTTGTTCGATTACTACGGTGCAGAAGATGCAGAACGCGTTATCATCGCCATGGGTTCTGTAACGGAAGCTGCCCGCGAAGCTATCGACCACCTCGTTGCCAATGGCGAAAAGGTTGGTTTGGTTGCCGTTCACTTGTATCGTCCGTTCTCTGCCAAGCACTTCCTTGCCGCCGTTCCCAAGACTGCCAAGAAGATTGCCGTACTGGACCGTACGAAAGAACCGGGTGCTAACGGCGAACCGTTGTACCTCGACGTAAAAGACTGCTTCTACGGTGCAGAGAATGCTCCGGTTATCGTAGGCGGCCGTTACGGTTTGGGATCCAAGGACACTACTCCCGCGCAAATCCTCGCCGTTTACAAGAACCTGGCTATGCCGATGCCGAAGAACCACTTCACTATCGGTATCGTAGACGACGTTACCTTCACTTCTCTGCCCCAGGAAGAAGAAATCGCATTGGGCGGCGAAGGCATGTTCGAAGCCAAATTCTACGGTTTGGGCGCTGACGGTACAGTAGGTGCCAACAAGAACTCTGTGAAGATTATCGGTGACAATACCGACAAGCACTGCCAGGCTTATTTCTCTTACGACTCCAAGAAATCAGGCGGTTTCACCTGCTCGCACCTGCGTTTCGGTGATACTCCTATCCGCTCTACATACCTGGTAAACACGCCTAACTTCGTGGCTTGCCACGTTCAAGCTTACCTGCACATGTACGACGTAACCCGCGGCTTGCGTAAGAACGGCTCTTTCTTGCTGAACACCATCTGGGAAGGCGAAGAGCTTGCCAAGAACCTGCCCAACAAGGTGAAGAAGTACTTTGCACAGAACAATATCACTGTTTACTATATCAACGCTACTCAGATTGCACAAGAAATCGGTTTGGGCAACCGTACCAACACCATCCTGCAATCCGCATTCTTCCGTATCACCGGCGTTATTCCGGTTGACCTGGCTGTAGAACAGATGAAGAAATTCATCGTTAAGTCTTACGGCAAGAAGGGTGAAGACGTTGTCAACAAGAACTACGCAGCAGTTGACCGTGGCGGCGAATACAAGCAACTGACCGTTGACCCGGCTTGGGCCAATCTGGCAGACGACGCCAAGGCTGAAAACAACGATCCTGCATTCATCAACGAAGTGGTTCGTCCTATCAACGCACAAGACGGTGACTTATTGCCGGTATCCGCTTTCAAGGGTATTGAAGACGGTACTTGGGAACAAGGCACTGCCAAATATGAGAAACGTGGTGTAGCCGCATTCGTTCCCGAATGGAACGCTGAGAACTGTATCCAGTGTAACAAGTGTGCTTACGTTTGTCCTCACGCTTCCATCCGTCCGTTCGTACTCGATGCTGAAGAGCAGAAGGGTGCCAACTTCACTCAACTGAAGGCTGTAGGTAAAGCATTCGACGGTATGACATTCCGTATTCAGGTAGACGTTCTCGACTGTCTGGGTTGTGGCAACTGTGCCGATGTCTGTCCGGGCAACCCGAAGAAGGGTGGCAAAGCTCTGACTATGAAGCACCTCGAAAGCCAATTGCCGGAAGCTGCCAACTGGACTTACTGTGCTGAAAACGTGAAGAGCAAACAACACTTGGTTGACATCAAGGCCAACGTGAAGAACTCTCAGTTCGCCACTCCGTTGTTCGAGTTCTCAGGTGCTTGCTCCGGTTGTGGTGAAACTCCGTATGTGAAGCTGATTTCCCAGTTGTTCGGTGACCGCGAAATGGTAGCCAACGCAACAGGATGTTCTTCCATCTACTCCGGTTCAGTACCTTCTACTCCTTATACCAAGAACGAAAAGGGTCACGGTCCTGCTTGGGCTAACTCATTGTTCGAGGACTTCTGCGAATTCGGTCTGGGTATGGAGCTTGCCAACGAAAAGATGCGCGCACGTATCGTGAAGGCTATGGAAGATGCCATCGCAGCAGAAGGAACTCCGGCTGAATACAAAGAAGTATTCCAGGCTTGGATTGAAAACATGTACGATGCAGACAAGAGCAAGGAACTGGCTGAAAAGATTATTCCGATGGTAGAAGCTGCCAAAGACAAGTGCGACAGCTGCAAGACTATCGCCAGTCTGTCTCAATACCTGGTAAAACGCAGCCAGTGGATTATCGGTGGCGACGGTGCCTCTTACGACATCGGTTACGGTGGTCTCGACCATGTAATCGCAAGCGGTAAGGATGTCAACATCCTCGTACTGGATACTGAGGTTTACTCCAACACAGGCGGTCAGTCTTCCAAGGCTACCCCGGTAGGCGCTATCGCCAAGTTTGCCGCTGCCGGTAAGCGTGTACGCAAGAAAGACCTCGGTCTGATGGCTACTACTTACGGTTACGTATACGTTGCCCAAATCGCTATGGGTGCCGACCAGGCTCAGACTTTAAAGGCTATCCGTGAAGCAGAAGCATATCCCGGTCCGTCACTCATCATCGCTTACGCTCCGTGTATCAACCACGGTCTGAAGGCAGGTATGGGCAAGAGCCAGGCAGAGGAAGAAAAGGCCGTTAAGTGCGGTTACTGGCACTTGTGGCGTTACAACCCGGCTCTGGAGGCTGAAGGCAAGAATCCGTTCACGCTGGATAGCAAGGAACCGGATTGGAGCGGATTCCAAGACTTCCTGAAGGGTGAAGTTCGTTACGCATCCGTAATGAAGCAATATCCGCAGGAGGCCGACGAGCTGTTCAAGGCTGCTGAAGAAAACGCTAAATGGCGTTACAACAGCTACAAGCGTCTTTCCAAAGAAAATTGGGGCGCTGAAGTTACAGAGTAATTCCGATTACTAAATAAAGAATAGAGGCTGCTCCTGAATAAGGCGTAGTCTCTATTTGTTTTTAATTAACAATACTAAATATCACAGGTTATGATTGGATTTATCATTTGGATTATCGGTGTGGTTCTGTGTGTCAAAGCCGTACTTGAAATCATGAAGTGGCCGGTAGACGGCGTGAAGAAACTATTAGTTGCAATTATCATCCTGCTCACAAGCTGGATTGGAATCTGTGTTTACTACTTCTGGGGAAGGGAAAACCTGCCTCAAATACTGAAATAAGTTCCAGTATCATTTACAGAAGTAAACAGACGTGTATTAAGAACAAGGGGGATAGACAACAGCTATCCCCTTCTTTTCAGAAACTCGGTAGGACTCTCCCCAAACTGTTCCTTATAGCATTTCGTGAAATAGGAAGGTGACGAAAAGCCCACTTCATAGGCAATCTCCGCTACCGTCATGTCAGAGGAGGCAAGCAGTGAGGCAGCCTTTTTCAACCTCATCTGGCGCAGCAGCTCATTCGGCGAATAGTTGGTCAGCGATTTCAGCTTACGGTAAAGCTGCACACGGCTCATACCCATATTCCGTCCCAAATCCTCCACATTGAGTTCCGCATCTTTCATCCTCTCCTCGACAAGCGATTTGAAGCGGGAGACGAAACCCTTATCCAAATCACTGATGGCTTCCTTCTCGATAGTCTGGTTATCTCCGAAGAACTGCCTCAACTGACGGCGGTTTGCAATAAGATTGCGGACACGAGACAAGAGCAACTGCGAATTGAATGGTTTGGAAATATAAGAATCGGCACCGCCATCATAGCCCTGGATACGCTGTTCGTCCAGCGAGCAGGCCGTCAGCAGAATCACCGGGATATGGCATGTCTGCAACTCCCCCTTCAAGCGGCGGCAGCATTCCACACCATCCATACCGGGCATCATTACATCGGAGATAATCACATCCGGCACATACTTCATGGCCAGCCGGATACCCTCTGTCCCGTCCGCAGCATCCAGCACGCGAAATTCTTGCGTCAACAGTGACTTCACATAGTTGCGAATATCCGCATTATCGTCAATTACCAGCACAGTAGGACAATCAGCCTCAACCACCTCTTCGCATGCCTTCACTTCCGTATCTATCAGGGTGGACGACACGTCCTTCTCTTCGGCAGGCAACGTCACTATGGTGGGATGGTACTGCGAAACATCCTGCTGCGGGAAAGTAACGATGAAAGTAGTGCCTTTCTCGTCACTGCGTGCCGTAATGTTACCGCCATGCATCTCTACAAAGGCACGTACCAGCGCCAGTCCGATACCGGTACCGGCCTGATGCCCGTCCACTTGATAGAAGCGCTCGAAGATGGCTTCCACATCGGTCGAAGAAATGTAGCTGCCGGAATTGAAGACGGACAGACTGTAGTTCTGTTCCGACTTTAACAACCGTACGGTGATTTTCCCGTTCTCCGGCGTATACTTCACGGCATTGGAGAAGAGATTGAAGTAAATGCGCTCCATCTTCTCCGCATCCGCCATCATCCGGAAGTCCGTATCGGGAGATGCCTCAAAGCTGAAAGCAATATGTTTCTTCAGCAACGCCATGCGGAAAGAGTCGTTCCAGCCCCGGAAGCTGTCGAGCAAATCAAAAGGTTCGAGATGGAGCTCCATGCGCCCGTTCTCCACCTTCCGGAAATCAAGTATCTGGTTGACCAGGCGAAGCAGGATATGCACATTCTTTTTCATCAGCTCGAGGAGCTGGCGCGGCTGTCCGTCGAGGGTGCGGTTGGCAAGAAGCTGCTCTATGGGATCGGCTATCAGCGTCAGCGGAGTACGGAAATCGTGTGAAATATTCGTGAAGAACACCAGCTTGGCGTGCGTAGCCTCCTCCAGTTCATGGGAAAGCTGTTCCAACTGCGACTTCTGCACTTCCAACAGTTCCTTCTGCTGTATCAACTGAGTTTTCTGTTCTTCCAGTTTCTTTTTCTGCATGGACAGCTCACGGTTCAACCGGTTCTTGGCACGCAAGGAGAGGTAGACAGCCACCAACAAACCGACCAGCAACAATAGGGCAGACAGACTGCCGTACAAGACAACCTGCTGCGTGGCATAACTGGCCAAATACTGGTTTATCTTTCCGTTCAGGGTTTCTATCTTTCCATCCAGGGTGCCGATGTGGGCGGTCTGCATCTTCATGATGAGAGCATTGTCGCGGTCGACGACGGAAGTGCCCAGGATAGTTTCACGGGGGAAATCACGCTTGTTCAGGATATCCATGGCAATCTGCATCACGCGGTCGCCACCGGTAGGATATATAAACGTGGCATCCAGTTCGCCGGCAAGCACTTTCTCCACTCCGTAGTCTTTGCCGGGCAGGGCGTCTATGCCGATAAACCGCATTTCCTTCTCCCGCCCCTTGCGGGCAGCGGCAGCATAGGCTCCGGCCGCCATACGGTCATTCTGCGCATACACCAGGTCGATATGCGGAAAGCGGCTCAGCAGGGTATCCATTTTCTCTCCGGCCTTGAGTTGCAACCAGGCACCGTCTTCAGCGGCCAGCAACCGGATACCAGGATAATCGGATATAGCCTTCACAAATCCTTGATGACGGTCTACGGCAGGTGTGGAACCCACCAAACCGGAGATTTCCACCACATCTCCCTGCCCATGCAGCACATTGGCCACATACTCTCCCACAGCTTTCCCTATCTCGTAGTTGTCTGCACCGACGTAGGCCGTGTATTTGTCCGAAAGGATTTTACGGTCCACTACAATCACCGGAATGCCCCGGTTGTATGCCTCCTCCACAACCGGAGTTATCGGAGTGGCTTCATTAGGGGCCACAATCAGCAGGTCCACCCCTTCGGCTATCAGTTCACGAATGTCTTTTGCCTGACGGTCATTATCGTCGACGGCAGTACGGATGTCCACCTCCACATCCTCGTAGAAATGGGCTTCACGGAGTATCTCACTGTTCATCTGGCGCCGCCATTCATCCTCGCTACATTGGGAAACGCCGATACGGAAACGTGCCTCGCGCCGGGAGCAGGCAACCGCCACTCCCCAAGCACGAGCAGAAAGAATAAAATCCGAAGGTTATGCTGTCTCATCTTCACTTTCCTCTGATTTAAGATTGCAGATGAGCAAAGATAACGAAAAATGTGAAAAGAATAAGAAAATCTATGCCAGCCTTTCTTTCAAGGCCACCGGCAATTCCGGCATAGCACCGCTCTGGGTACATACATAGGCAGAGACTTCCACCGCCAGTTTATGGGCATCGGGCACCTGCTTCCCGCTGAGAATGGCAGCGGTGAAGGCTGCCGTGAACGAGTCACCGGCTCCAACGGTGTCCGCCACCGGTACCTTGGGCGTCTCCTGGAAGGAAACCACTCCCGGAGTGAACACATAGCTGCCGTTCGTTCCACAAGTCAAGATAAGCATTTTCAGGTTATACTTGGCCAGCAGAATCCAGCATTTGTCCTGCAAGTCGATGCCCGGGTAGCCGAAAATACGGCTGATGGTCACCAGCTCCTCATCGTTTATCTTGAGGATGTTGCAGCGGCGCATGGATTCGCAGAGTATCTCTTTGGTATAGAACCCTTGGCGGAGATTGATGTCGAATATCTTCAGTTGCCCCTCCGCATCGGGCATCGTGTCGAGAAAACGGTTGATGGTGATGCGGCTTGTTTCACTGCGTTGCGCCAAAGAGCCGAAACATACGGCACGCGTGTTCAGTGCCAGACGCTTCAGTTCGTCGGTAAAGGGAATGTTGTCCCAGGCCACGCCTTCTTTTATCTCATAGCACGGCACGCCCACGGCATCGAGCGTCACCTGCACCGTTCCCGTGGGGTAAGGCACGCGCTCAATCTGCGTGCGCAGCCCCTTCCGGGCAAACACATCCAGAATCTCGTCCCCATCCGCATCGGCACCTACGGCACTGACCACACGGCTGTCGAAACCAAACTGCGATGCATGGTAAGCAAAGTTTGCCGGAGCACCGCCTATCTTCTTTCCTTCGGGGAGGCAGTCCCACAGAGCCTCGCCCATACCTACTATTATCTTATTCATAATATTATATTGTTTAATGAATGATATATTTTATTCACGGCAAACTCAATGTCCTACCCACTGCAAACCTAATAAAAAAGTTCCTAACTATAGAATGAAAAGTTGCCAATTATCTATTAAAAAGTCTCTAAGAACTAAGGATTATCTCTATCCCAAGGCTTGGGATAGACATCCGCAACCTTGGGACAGATATCCGCAGCCTTGGGATATGTGTCCGCAGCCTGCGAACAAAGATTACCGCTTCATACGCAGCATATAGAAGAACAAGTACACTACCCCTACCGTCATCACAGCCACGGCACCGCTTTGTCCTACAGCATCACTTGCCAAGCCCATTGCTATCGGAAATACCGTACCGCCGAAGAGCCCCATAATCATCAAGCCGGAAACCTCGTTCTTCTTTTGTGGCATAGCAAGCAACGCTTGGGAGAAGATAACCGGAAAGATGTTCGAATTGCCGAAACCGATAAGGGCAATGCAGATGTATATCATTGCCTTTTCATGGAAAACGAACAACCCTACCATCGCAGCCAACATACATAACACGCTGATGCCGAAGAAGGTTCGGGGAGCCATCTTCTGAAGGATGAAGGCTCCGAGAAAGCAACCCGCCGTGCGGAAGATGAAGTAAAGGCTGGTGGCAAAGCCGGCATCGGCCAGCGTCATGCCCAGACGCTCCATCAGGATTTTGGGCGCTGTGGTATTCGTACCTACATCAATGCCCACATGGCACATGATGCCCAGGAAGCAGAGAAAGATAAACGGCTTGCCCAGCAGAGCGAGGCACTCCCCGAAGGTGGAAGGGCGTCCCTCTTCCTTTTCCTCGCGGATGGAAGTACCGCTCAGCCAGAGAATGGCAATCACCGCAATGACCATATAGACCGGGAACAGCACCCTCCAGCCCATGCCCAGAGACGGAATGGCCTGCGTAGCTCCCCACATGGCGATGTATGGAGCCAGAAACGAAGCAATGGCTTTTACAAACTGTCCGAAGGTGAGCGAACTTGCCAGCCGCTCGCCGCTTACGATATTGGAAAGCAGCGGGTTGAGCGACGTTTGCATCAGCGCATTGCCGATGCCCAGCAATGAGAACGAGAGCAGCATCAGCACATAGCCGTCTCCGAAAACCGGGAGAAGCAAAGAGGCAAACGTGATGACAAGGCTGAGAAGCACCGTCTTCTTGCGTCCGATGCGGTTCATCAGCATACCCGTAGGTACGGAGAAGATGAGGAACCAGAAGAACACCAGAGACGGGAATATGTTGGCTTGCGAGTCGGTCAGGTTCAAGTCGGCCTTCACGTAGTTGGAGGCGATGCCCACCAAATCCACAAAGCCCATGGCGAAGAAGCAAAGCATGACCGGAAAGAGCTTTGCCAAGGAAGAATTCTTAGTATTTTCCATGCTGAAGATTATTATCTGTTATTTTAATCCGAGTTTGTACACAGTAAACGAGGTGACATTGCAGCTTCCACCTTTAGCATAGAAACTGATGCGGTTGTAAGGTTCCGACGGGAATACAAGATTTGTCATGGCAAAACGTCCGTCGTTGCCAAACGCTTCAATGCTCGACTTGTCTACGAACAAGCGGAGTTTCATTTCATTGCCACCCTCGACAGGAGCCACGGTCACTGCAGGGAAGTCCTTGCTGAACGACACCTCACCACTCTTGGTACGGTCCATGGTGAACGTCTTTTCCGCCAGGTTATAGTACATCTCCACCTCCTCGCCTTTCGAGTTAAAGAGCTGGAATCCTATCACATCCGCATCCTTGTTCTTGATGGTCATTTCGATTTCATACGTTCCGGAATTGTCATTCAGCAGTTTGTCCAGATTATACGTGCGGTCTACCTTGAAAGCACGCTTCTTGCTGCCTTTATCCCTCAGTTTCAGCAATTCGGGAGACGGGGTTACCTTTACATAGGTTTCACCCTCCGAGGTATAGAGCGAAAGGTCGCGCGGCACGGAGTTGGCACTACGGTATTGGCGGGTGGGCACATCGTTGGCATATTGCCAGTTGCTCATCCATGCCAATGCAATGGCACGTCCTGCAGGAGCATTGCTCCAAGTGACAGTTGCATAATGGTCTTTTCCCCAGTCCATCCATTTCGTCACTGCGGGAGACTCGTTCACGAATCTCTTTCCGTCAAATGTCCCCACGAAATATTGTGTGGCAGAGCCACCGAACGGTCCACCCGGATTGAGGTTACAGACGAGTACCCACTTCTTCAGTTCCGTACCTTCAACCGGCAGTTCAAGCAGGTCGGGACACTCCCAGACTCCGCCGTGAGCACCTTGTCCTTCACCGAATTTGCTCTCCAGCGTCCAGCTCTTCAGGTCGGCAGAAGAGTATATCTCCATTTCCTGCCCTACGGCAAGAACCATAATCCATTTCTTGGTATCTTCGTGCCAGATGACTTTAGGGTCACGGAAGTCGCGCTGCGTGGAAGTCAGGATGGGATTTCGCGCATACTTCTTGAAGGTCTTTCCGTTGTCAAGGCTATAGGCCATGCTCTGCACTTGGCGGTCGCTTGCCGATGTATAGAAAGCAATGACGGCACCGGCACCGAACCCGGCCGTATTATCCTTGTCGACAACACAAGAGCCACTGAAAATTGTTCCCAGCGCATCGGGCGAAATAGCATCTCCGTGATGTTCCCAAGTGACGAGGTCCGTACTGGTGGCATGTCCCCAATGCATGTTCCCCCACATGGAGCCGTAGGGATTATGCTGGTAGAACAAATGGTAGACCCCGTCTTTGTAGAACATTCCGTTAGGATCATTCATCCAACCGTAAGCCGGGCTGAAATGATACACCGGACGGAATTTCTCCCGGTTCGAAACATCGAATTCATCCGACAGTTTCATTTCTTCCCAGCATAAGGCCGAATCCGGAATAAGCTGGAAGTTGAAAGAGAGATGTTTATTATCGAAGCCGGTCAAATCGACCGGAACAAAATAGTCAACCTTATTGACTGCCAATCGCACGTTCATACTGCGTACAACATCATTGTCCGCTATCATATACAATTTTGCCTCCGGAGAAGCCTCTTCCACCGGCAGCAGCAAAAACTTCTTCTGCTCGTCAATTTGGACGATACTCTGTCCGTCACCCAGATGTTTAATCACGAAAGGAGGATTTATGGCCTGGCATGTGAAGACAGCCACGGTAGTTCCTAATATAAATACGGTAAGCGTCCTTCTGATTGTCCGCCAAAAGTCTTTTAAATGAATCATGTTTCTGTTGGTATTAAATTAATTATGTTTTTCTACCATGCAAAGATACGCCACCAAGCAGCAGGAGGCTATCTTTTTTGTTTCAAAGCATACTACAAATGTTACATTCAGTCTAAAATAATACAAATTAAATTCCTCATCTCCATATTGATTTAAGCATCCAGGCATCCAACTCCATCTTCGTCCCCTTCTTCTGCGCAAAAAGTTCGATACCGGTTTGAGCCTCGCCCGGATAGGTTAATAATGTGAATACATCCTTCCCGTCATTGGCAAAGATTTCAATACTCGATTTGTCTACAAATATATGCAAACGTATCTTATTATCTACCGGTTCCACCCTGGCATATGCCATACGGCTGAATTTAGGAATCTGCACATCGGAGCAATGGGTACGGTCAATCACCAGATTATGTGAATCCGTATCATAGCTGACCACCACTTTGCGCCCTTCACCCACACACAAATTCAAGCCAAAGGTGTTGGATACGTCAGTAGAAAACGAAGCATCGAGTTCGTAGACATTCTCATCGGGAACAAAGCCGGGTAACCTCTGTGTCCCCACCGATAAAGCACGTTTCACCGATGCAGGCTTATGGCGAAGTGTTTGCAACTGTTCCACCGGCTTCTGTACCAGCCTCACACCTTCCTTGTATGTCTTCAGTTCCAGGTTGCGGGGAATAGACCAGAAGCCCTTCCCATACCTCGATGGAGCTACCGGTGCATAGTCCCAGGTTGCAACCCAGCCTATCGAAATTTTGGAATCCAACGTTCCGTCAAAATCCTGAAATGTGCGGGATGCATAAAAGTCCAGCCCTTTGTCCACATATAGAGGCTCTGCAGGATGGTTCTCCATCAGCTTAAAAGAAGTGCCGTCGAAGTCTCCTATAAAGTATTGTTCTTGCGCCCAGTTTACAGATACGACCATCACCCACCTTTTCTTGTCAGAATCCCCGTCAACCGGCAACTGGAATAAATCCGGGCACTCCCAAGACTTTTCACTGTCACCGGCAGGGCCGAAATCACTGGTCCAAGTCCAGCTCTTCAAATCAGGAGAGGTATAAAACTTTATTTTCTTCTCCAGGGCCTTGGCTACAACCATCACCCATTTTTGGGTCGGCTCGTGCCAGAAGACGGTAGGGTCCCTGAATTCCGTACTCCAAAGGTCCAAAACCGGGTTACCTTCGTAATAATGAAATGTCTTTCCGTCATGACTGAAAGAGATGCCCTGCGCTTGTTTCTTGGAGTCCTTCTCAAAAACGGTGTAAGCCGCCACATAAGCACCCTTGCCGAAACCGGCCGTGTTGTTCTTGTCTACGACTGCAGAACCGGTGAAGTAACTGATATTGTCATCCGCTCCGGTCATGGCATAAGGGGTTATCTGTTGGTAATGTACCAAATCTGTAGATTCGACTTTGCCCCACCAGTACATATGATATTTACCCTGATAGTACATGAATCCCGAGGGGTCACCAATCCATCCCTTCTCCGGACTGAAATGATACTGAGGACGATAAGGCTCTTTGTATAAACTGTCTGAATTCATTTGTGCACCGGCAGACAATGTTCCTGCCACTAAAAGTGCACCCAATATAGTAGGTATCTTCATTTTCTGTATTTTCATTAAAAGTTCATCTTTACCCTTGCATCTTTCAGTCTCCAAACTTCGGCAGCAACTTCCGTTGTATTTCCATCAGAGAATAGTTCCAATAGCGTACTGTTTTCTTTCAGAGGAAAGATTCTTGTAGTGAATGCATCCTCATCATTAATAAATCCTTCCACCACAGAACCGTCTATAAATAGACGAATCTCCACCGGCTTGGTTGTATCCAACCGATACCAGTCCTTGCGGAGCTTCAAAGGAATGTGTGCACGCAAGGAAGAATGCGTCTGGTCCACAATAAGTTCCTCCTTTTCCACATCATAATAAATCAGGCTATATTCGCTATTATCCGGATTCTTACACAATGTAAATCCAAACCGTTTTGCGTCACCGGGATAAAAAGTCGCCTTGACTTCAAGCTGATGTTCCCTTCTGCTCACAATGTGCGGTTTCGCAGCAGTCAATGCCTGCCTGGAATAAACCGTGGATTGTTCACGCAATTGTTTCATTACGGGATGGGGTGTTTGACATAGTTTTCCATCTTTCAGCTGCCATCTTCTGGGCATACTATAGAGATGCGCCCATCCTTGTTCATAAGTGGCCTCCCCTCCTATTTCATCGGGTATAATGGCAATGGCAGCGACATCCCCTTCCGGAGTCTCCACAACAGAGGGGGACAGCAAGCGGTTGATGACCTCTAGATTTTGAGGAACCGGATTGTCCGGTATAAACTTTTCATTCTTGAAATCTCCTATCCAATACTGGCAACGCGCAGGTATGCCTTTATGAGGAACCCTATTCACCAAAAGAACATACTTGCCGCCCATCTTCTTAAAGACCGGCATTTCCCAGAAAATACCGGAGTCATCCACTTCCGGATTGCCCTCAAACAGCAAATGTACAAAATCCCATTTCTTCAAGTCTGCCGATTTATAAAGCAGCAAAGCCCCGTGGGGTGTATCGGTCTGCTCAATGCCGAAACCGATAATCATATACCAGACATCACCCTCTTTCCAGACATACTGGTCACGCATGTCCGTACGGGTATATCCGGCAGGCTTCTCGGCAATAACCGGATTACCCGCATATTTCTCCCATTCTATCAACGCAGTATCTTTTGGAAAAGCAATACCCACTCCCATCTTGTCTCCACCGGCTGTGTATATCAGCTGGGGGATATCGTCATCATTGATAACAGCATGCCCGGACCATATTCCATTCTTGTCATAAGCAGCATCAGGAGTCAAAGCCGGCTTTTCCTCCGTCCAATGAAGCATATCGGGACTGCTGAAATGTCCCCAATTTATCTGCCCCAGGAAGATTGCAGAAGCATTCTTCTGATTGAATATATGATATTTACCTTTATAAAGAAGTAAACCATGCGTCTCATTCGTCCAGTTGGCAGCCGGCAACAGATGATAGCGGGGACGGTTGAAGTCCTTCGCAAAACGGGTTTCCGGAATAGCCAAAACCGGAGTTTTCTTCAATCCTAAGGCAATCTCGTCTCTCCATGCAGACGAATCATCGGAAAAGGGAGTGAAGCTTATCCCGTCAATCAACCCGTTTATAGCCGTAACATCGTACATCCAAACCTTCTTTTCCCTGAAATCCTTACCTACCCGAAGTATCATTTCACCATCTTGCAAGTTCCGGGGCCATACCTCTGCACTCATCCTCTGCCCATTCAGGCAAACCGATTCATTACTTAAATCAAGGACCACATGCAGCCACTTGAAACGGTCGACTTTTGTCTTTAATGAACAGTAAGAGTATGAGCCATTCTGCCCCATTCCCAACAGCAACTCACCATAACGGTCTACACATACCGCTACAGATGTTCCTGCCATGTCTCTGATTCCCATAAAGGCAGCAGTATCCGTCGGATAAGATTCCAGAGCAAACCATCCGGACAACGACGAAACATCTCCTTCCGTGGTTGTATCCATCCAAGTGGAATACCCGTCTGTACGAAGGGCTTTACCTTCGACTCCGGTAACAAATTCCGGTATTTCCTTTATAGTGTACAAATTCAACAATGACTTGCCGTCACTGGAAAGTAAGGGGTCCTGCCCGTCAAACGACCATGTTTTTTGAGCAAAAGCTGCATTCAAAGAAAGCAATAGACAGCCCAATATAGAATAGGCAAAGTGTTTCATAATAAAAGATTGTTTAAAGGAAGAGGGGGAAACAAACGTTTCCCCTCCCTTGCGTTTTCATTTCAAAATATAATTAGTTGAACGGAGCATAACCGGGATTCTGTACATACTTGCCTCCAGAAAATCCGTATTGATTGTTCGGAACCGGATAATACTCATCCTTTCCACCCGTAAAGTGCGCATTGGCATAATAAATGCGATTGTCTGACTCCGCGGTAATGTACTTGTTCATGGTTGTTTCCACTATGCCCCAACGGACCAGGTCGAAGAAACGTTCACCTTCCAAAGCCTTCTCCAGACGTGTTTCCCAACGGAGGGCCTGACGGGCATAATCCTGATTCCAGACATCAGCAGGATAAGGATTGACAAGGTAGTTGGCCGCATATTTGGAATGGTCGTTGAAATCCTTTACATAGGCGCTGTTCCGGGCACGATTGCGTATCTGATTAATCAAATCACGGGCAGTTTCGAGTCCATCGCCTTCATTGAGTTCAATAAGAGCCTCAGCTTTCCAAAGAAGAATATCTGCGTAACGTATAATCTGCCAGTTCAACTGTGAAGCCCCCCAAGGCCAGCCATTAAACATATCACTACTTTCCGGAGAAACCCAGAAGCGCTTCGCGCAATTATAGCCATAAGTTTCCTTATCACGCACCCATCCCTCACATGGCTTGTCTGGGTAAGTTTTCCAAGTTATAGTAGGACGGCCCACAACAAAATCGAGACGCGGGTCTACATTGGGAGTCGTGTTTTGTAAAGTATAAACCCCATTGTTCAATACCGCCCAACTATAATCAGACTTTGACTGATAATTAAAATCGGGCAGACCGTTTGCATCTGTCTGATAAGCATTAATCAGGTCTTGGCTGGGCAGGAAGAAACCGTCACCTCCGTAAGGGCTGCCTCCACCCGGAGAATTCAACAGATTGCTCCAGTTGATGCGGCCGGCACTTTCGGTACCGTCATTCATGGAATATTGAATGGCAAAAACAGACTCTTTACCGTTTTCATTAGCTACTAAATCCAATCCCTGGAAATCGTCAAGCAAACCGTAACGGTTGCTGGCAGTCACTTGGTCGCAAAGCGAAACGACTTCCCTCAGCAGCTCTTTATTGATGGAAGTTACGGCATGCGTAGTCTCATCTTGCTGATACGCTTGGTACAGCTTGATTTTAGCCGCATAGGCCAGTGCTATATATTTATGAATACGCCCTACCTCCGACTGTGATGCAGGAAGCAGTTCGGCGGCATCAAGCATCTCCTTGGCCAGCATACTCAGAATCTCGTCACGGGTAAACTCATTGTTCGGAATATCCGGATATTGGGAAATCTCAACGTTCTCATCAAAATAAGGTATCTTGTTGAAAAGGCGGCTCAATTCAAAGTAATAATGGGCACGAAGCACTTTCATCTCCGCAATACGGGATACACGTCCGTTCACCTGCTCATCTGTTGCAGCATTCAGAACGCGCAATGCAGAGTTACAACGCTGTACACTGCAATATAGATGGTACCACTTGCTGTCCAGAAATCCATTGGTTGCATCCATATCAAATGTCTCCATACGGTGCACTTCATTAAGGTCACCAACACCACCACCGCCTTTATAGGCATTATCCGAACGTACCTCACCATAGGTCCAATTGGAAGTAGGATGACACCATACACTCCAGCTCTGTCCTTCGGGACCACCCAAAGCTGCATACGCGGCATTCACCAAAAGGTCGGCACCTTCTGTAGAAGTCATAATATCTTCATTCAAGCTACCCTGGGGCTTCAAATCCAGGAAACGGTCTTCATTACAGCTTGCAGTCATCAGCGCTACTACGCCAAGCATATATAAATGTTTCAATTTCATGATAGTATAGTTTTAAAGTTTAGAAACCAAATGATAATCCCAAAGAGAACGTACGGGGCAACGGATAAGGATAACCCAGACCTTCAGGGTCGGCACCTGTATAACCGGTAATCGTAAACAAATTCTGAGCCTGGAAATAAATGCGCGCATGACGCATCTTCATCTTGTCGAGAACTGCTTTAGGAAGCGTGTAACCCAATGTCAGACTTTTCAGCTTGATATACGAACCATTTTCAATATAGAACTCAGATACTTCGTGCTCATTGTTGCTGTTAAGAGTGGTCAAAGCAGGTACACTGCTATTGTAAACACCCGTCTTTTCAAAGTTCTCGTAAGCATGCATGGCATCGAGCAGGCGGGTAGAGTGATTACCGGTCCAGCATTGGAATAAATCCGTATAATATTTGGAGTTGTTATAGGCATCACGAATCATACCGTTGAAGAACATGCTGAGGTCAAAGCCTTTCCAAGATGCCCCAAGATTCAGACCTGCAATCACTTTCGGATTGTCAGAACCCAACCATACACGGTCGTTCGTATCAATCGTACCGTTACCATCAGCATCCACGTATTTGATACGTCCTACTCCGGGAGCGCCAAACTGTACATTATATTTGGATTTATACTCATCCACCTCCTGCTGGGTACGGAACACTCCATCTGTCTTGAAGCCCATCCATGAACCGAACGGTTGGCCAACCAAAGTCTTGTCAACCCCATTACCGCCACCATAAGTATAGTAAATTTCTTCCGTCAGCTCTGTCACTTCATTTTTGTAATATGAAAGGTTGAATGCTACATTATACTGGAAATCCTTTACCTTATCATTCCAGGTCAGTGCCATCTCGAAACCTTTATTGTTCATCGTACCACCATTATACCAGCAGTAACCACCCTCGCCAATGACAGCGATATACGGTTTCTCCACAAGCATATCACTTGTCTTCTTATCAAAATAATCGAGAGAAGCACTCAGACGTCCGTTCAGGAAAGCGGCGTCCACACCGATATTGAGCTGTCTTGTACTCTCCCACTTCAAATCGGGATTGGTAGACCTCACTTTGTAACCACCGGGAGCCAAAGTCGTTCCATCACCGTTCATGTTGTAGCTTGCATCCTTCAGACTAATCAAGTATTTTGTATAGGGAGCCTCATTATCAATAATATCATTACCATTGACACCCCATGAAGCACGTAGTTTCAAATCAGCCAACCAATTCCTGGTCGCTTCCATAAACTTCTCACTTGAAATGCGCCAGCCTGCCGACACTGAAGGGAAGTAATCCACATTATTACCCTTTGCCAAGCGGGAAGAAGCATCACGCGCACCGTAACAGAGGCCAAATACCGTCCTTCATAATCATAGTTCACTTTACCAAAGTAAGACACCATACCATAATTGGAAGCACCGGCACCTACATTCTTACCGGCAGTCACACCGTCGAGATAAATATAATCTTCATCTTCTACAGCCAGTCCCGTACCATAACCGAACATGGATTCCGAATGGTTCTTCTTGGCTTCTGTACCAAGAAGTGCAGTCAGATTGTTCTTTCCAAAAGCTTTGCTATAAGTCACGGTATTGGTCCATACCCAATCCAGTCTTTTGTTGGATGATTGAGTCAGCTTATTGACCTCATCGCGTGCCCATGCCGGCTCAAAAGTTTTGTTGGTTTCATCATAATAATTCATACCGAAATTGGTTTTCAGCACCAGGTTCTTAATCGGTTCAATTTCAAGGAATGCATTACCAAAGATACGCCAGTAATCATGTTTGTTCTGTTTTTCATTCTCCAACAAACGTGCCATATTGGGGGCATCACCCAAAACATCATTGATGGCATCGTTATAATTGCCATTCTCATCATAAACCGTCTTGGCAGGATGCTGTTTGATGGCATTCTCATCTACACCGGCCGGACTGAGGGTCTGTGTCCAACGATTGATGGCAACGTTCTCGCCGATACGCAAGCGATTGTCAAGATAATGATAGTTAGAACTGATGCGGGTATTGATACGCTGGAAATTCGTATTCTCTACCAGACCGTCATGGTCGAGATAGTTCAACGCTAACGAGAAGGCACCATTGTCAGAGCCCTTTGAAAGTGTCGCACTATAATTCTGCATCAAGGCAGTGCGATAAACCACATCGCGCCAATCCGTATCAACGGCATGTACTTTAGCTCCATTCAGGCCGATATAGTCTTGAAGTTGGGGAGTTGCACCATTACCATATATTTCGCTGCTTGGCGTAGCTCCATTATTGGCATACTTATAAGCCGACCAATAAACCTGGCCCCACTCATCTGCATTCAACATATCAAAGCCACATTGATAGGTCTGCAAAGTCAACGACATATCAAAATCCACACGGGTCTCCCCTTTCTTGGCACGTTTGGTAGTAATGATAATCACACCATTGGCAGCCTGTGCACCATAAATAGAAGCGGAAGCGGCATCCTTCAATACCTGAATGGATTCTACATCATTGGAAGAAAGGATAGACGAGATGTTCTCACGGGTCATCACACCGTCAATGACATAAAGCGGGGAATTGGCATCATTTCGGAAAGATGACTTACCACGGACCAATGTAGAAGTATTTCCACCGCCCGGTGTGCCGTCAGTCGTAATGTTCATACCGGCAACACGTCCCTGCAAGCTCGACAACACATTTCCCGTAGGAATATCTGCTACATCCTTCATCTTGACCACAGCCACCGAACCAGTCAAACTGGCCTTCTTCTCGGACATATAGCCGGTCACTACTACTTCATCAATCAACTGGGAATCTTCCGTCAACTCAATGCGTAAAGTGGGCCGTGCCTTTACTGTAACGGTTTTATATCCTATATAGGATACAGACAATGTGGCACCGGAAGCTACAGACAGAGTGAAATTTCCGTCAATATCCGTAATTGTTCCATTACTGTTGGAACCTACTTCCATGACAGAAGCACCGATAATGGATTCACCACTCGATTTTTCAACGACAGTACCTTTTACCTGGACTTGCTGGGCAAAGGAATAGATGCCCGCAAAGAGAAGCACAATTAGTGTGCAAAGCCTGAGACTAATGCTTTTCAACATATCTATTAATTTAAAGTTAGTAATAAACCAATTCTGCAATTGAGTTTTGTGTCAGCAAAATTAAGCGAAACCAGGATTTGCACCTATAACAAATGTTACGAAAGGTGGTATTTTTGATACATCCCCTTTCTAAAGGTATTCTACGCGTGTTTTTTGCTAAATAAACTTTAGCTTTAGCAGCAAATTAATAGAAAAGAATGAAAACAATATGGGAGCAGATGCTAATTGCACCAGCTCTCATAGTATACTCTCTCAGAATCAAAAACGAAAAGCAAAATGTTCCGCACACCGGTATCCTTCTTCATAAAGCTCCGTCAGCTTCTTGATGTCACGCTCGATGCGGTCTACCACTACCGGCTTCTGTGGACGGATCACAACGATTTCCCCGGCGGCTTCCATCCGTTCCACCTGCTCCAACTGTTGATTATAGACAATACTGCGGCGGTTGATGGCTTCACGCAATAGCGGATATTTCTTATATATAAAAGGTGGAACCTTCGTTCCCTGAATTTCCTTACGGTACCCATGATTGCGCGTCAACACCACTACATTATTGGTAAATCCATCCTGACGGGCACGCATCAAAGGGATACTGTCCACAATACCTCCATCCAGCATCGGGATGTTGTCCACGTAGGTAATGGGACAGACAAACGGCAGACTGCTCGAAGCACGCACAATATCAATGACGCGCTCTTTACTCCGCTTCTCCTCAAAATAGTTCGCTTCGCCCGTCTCGCAGTTGGTAGTTACCATCACATAACGTTCGGGACAATGAAAGTATGCCTCGTAGTCGTAGGGAAGTATGTGTTCCGGAAACTCCTGGAACAACAAGTCGAAATCCATGATATTCCGCTTCTTCAACAGATACTTCAATCCGATGTAATTGTATTTTTCCAGCAAGTCGATATTGCTGTACTTGGCACGCCCGCGCTGACCGGACATATAGGAAAGTCCGTTGCAGGCTCCGGCACTGACGCCGATGGTATAGGGAAAGCGAATGCCACGATCCATAAAGCTGTCGAGCACACCGCAAGTGAAGACGCCGCGCATACCGCCGCCCTCCAAAACAAGACCGCTATGGTCGTCGATACGTATTATTTTCTCCATAAGTGTCGGAATTAACGCTTCAAAGATAGCTTTTGTTTACGATATTCTACCTATATTTGCAGTTGCAACAATAAATCTATAACATTTTAATTATGATGAAGAAATCAATACTGATGGCTGCATTGGGTTTATTAAGTTTAAACACAATAGCACAAGACACTCCGAAAGAGGAAGGTTTCATCTTTACGACCGTAAAAGAAAATCCTATCACTTCTGTTAAGAACCAGAACCGTGCCGGTACATGCTGGTGCTATTCCGGACTGGCATTCATCGAATCCGAACTGCTCCGCATGGGCAAAGGCGAATACGACTTTTCTGAAATGTTTATCGTACACAACACCTATCTGGACCGTGCCGACAAGGCAGTGCGTACACATGGTGACGTTTCGTTCTCACAAGGCGGTTCGTTCTACGATGTAATTTATGGTATGAAAACTTTTGGTCTGGTGCCCGAAGAGGAAATGCGTCCGGGCGTTATGTATGGCGACACGCTGAGCAACCACACCGAATTGACAGCCGTATCTGATGCCGTAGTGGCAGCCATTGCCAAGGGAAAACACCGCAGCCTGCAAACAGACCAAGACAAGAACCCGCTCTGGAAGAAAGCCATTACCGCTATCCACGATATTTATCTGGGCGAACGTCCCGAGAAGTTCACCTACAAAGGCAAGGAATATACTCCGAAGTCTTTCTATGAATCTACCGGACTGAATGCAGATGACTATATCTCACTGACTTCCTATACCCACCATCCTTCTACCAGCCGTTCGTCCTGGAAATACAAGACAACTGGCGTTGGGCTTCTTCCTACAACTTGCCTATTGACGAGTTGATGGAAGTGTTTGACAACGCTATCAATAAGGGTTACACCATTGCATGGGGTAGTGACGTAAGCGAACAAGGCTTCACACGCGACGGTATAGCCGTAATGCCCGATGCAGAAAAGGTGCAAGAACTGAGCGGTTCGGACATGGCACACTGGCTGAAAATGAAACCCGAAGAAAAGAAACTGAACAGCAAGCCTCAACCGCAGAAGTGGTGCACACAAGAAGAGCGCCAGCTGGCATACGACAACTGGGAAACTACTGACGACCACGGTATGCTGATTTACGGTATAGCCAAAGACCAGGAAGGCAACGAATACTATATGGTAAAGAACTCTTGGGGTGAAGCCGGAAAGTACAAAGGACTGTGGTATGCTTCCAAAGCTTTCGTGCGCTATAAAACAATGAACATCATTGTGCACAAGGATGCACTGCCTAAGGATATTGCCAAGAAACTGGGTATTAAATAAATAAAAGAAGGAGATGCAGTTTGATGCATCTCCTTTTTCAATTCTTACCAAATCCTACAGATATCTTCCACAATCTGCGGAACCGTCAACCGGTTCTTCTTCAACTGCTCCTCCACATCGTAACGGTCGATAAACTCTTTCTTCACACCATAGTTCAGTACCTTCATATCCGACGGACCGTAGTAACGGGCAATCTTCTCGCCAAAGCCACCGTCCAGCACTCCGTCCTCAAGAGTAATGACCAGTGTATGGTCGCGCTTCAGGTCATCGAGCAAAGCCTCGTCCACACCCGTGATGTAGCGAGGATTGACAAGCGTGGCATCCACTCCTTTCTCTTCCTTCAACCGGGCAGCCACGGCTTCGCCCAACTGATAGAAAGAGCCCAGTCCCAATATGGCGACCTTCTCTCCACGATGGGACACCTCATAACGGTTCAGCGTCTTGCCGTAATCCTTCTCCGGTTCTACATTCCTGCGGACAACCCCATTGGCCGGCACGCGAATGGCAACCGGATGTTCCGTTTGACGGATGCCCCACTCCAGCATTGCCATATACTCCTCACGACAAGTAGGTGCCAGATAAACCATATTCGGAATATTACCGATGACCGGAATATCAAAAAGACAAAGATGGGTAACATCATTCATACTCGATAAGCTTCCCCAGAAGACAAGAATCAGTGCAGGATTATTGTTGATGCAAAGATCCTGGGACAACTGGTCGTAGGCGCGCTGGATAAAGGTGCTGTAGACCCCGAATACCGGTTTTCCACCTCCGGCAGCAATGGCAGAAGCCATGGCAACAGCCTGCTCTTCGGCAATGCCCATATCGATGAACTGCCGCCCTGCCTCCTTGCGGCGCTCCGGTGTAAAGCCAAATACCGTAGGTGTACCTGCGGTGATGCCCACCACAGTCGGGTCTTTCTTCATCTCCTGCAACAAATAACCGGCGGTAAGGTCGACATAGTCTTCACCCTCTCCAGACTCACCGGTCAGATTGCCGGTTTCAAGGTCGAACGGAACACTGTAATGGAAACGTTCTTTTTGCTCTTCTGCCAATTTGTATCCCTTACCTTTCAAGGTATTGATATGTACCACAACCGGATGCTTCTTGTCCTTCACTTCACGGAAAGCCTCTATCAATTGCTCCACGTCATTGCCATCCTTCACATAGAGATAATCATATCCCATTGCCTTAAAATAGTTGCAGGGAGCCTGCCCCTCCGTTTCGCGTAACTGTTGCAGATTGCGGTATAGCCCGCCATGATTCTCGGCAATGGACATCTGGTTATCGTTGACAATGACGATGAAGTTCGTGCCCAGTTCGGCACCTACATTCAATCCTTCGAAGGCTTCACCTCCACTCAACGAGCCATCGCCGATGACGGCAATCACATTACCCGCCTCCCCCTTCAGGTCACGCGCCTTGGCAAGTCCGCTTGCCAGACTGACGGAGGTAGAGGTATGCCCAATGACGAAGAAGTCGTGCTCGCTTTCCGACGGTTCGGAATATCCGGAGACTTCGTCATACTCGTCCGCATTCATAAACGCTGCCCGGCGGCCTGTCAATATCTTATGGGTATAACTTTGGTGAGACACGTCATAGACTATCTTGTCCGTTGGTGAATCGAACACGTAATGCAGGGCTATGGTGGCTTCTACCATTCCCAGGTTGGGACCTACGTGTCCTCCGTGGGAGCTTAACTTGTTTAACAACACCTGGCGGATTTCTCCACCCAATCCGTTCATTTCGCTGACTGATAACTTTTTCACGTCAGCAGGGGAATTTACTTTTTCAATATACATATTCTATAATAACATTTAAGTAGCAATGCTTGTTTATCCGATGCTGCCCGTTATGCAGACCTCATCCAGACGCTGCAAAAGTACAGAGGAAACGGGAACGGAAAGGTAGATAAATTACCGGTTTTATTACCTTTTTTACAGATATAGAGCCAACTGATATTTGCGCAAAATCCCTCAACTTGTGCATTTTTCACCCCATTTTCTTGTCAAACCCAACTCTTTCCGTAAATTTGCAGGCTGATAATGAGTTAACCGGCCAATTTCAGTAGCAGGATTCTACTACTCCTATTCCCGGTACTGACATACAAAGAAATACTAATACTAATAATTAATAGCATGAGTTTGAAAATTGTTGTATTGGCAAAACAAGTTCCCGACACACGCAACGTTGGGAAAGATGCCATGAAAGCCGACGGAACTATCAACCGCGCGGCACTCCCTGCCATCTTCAACCCCGAGGACCTGAACGCTCTTGAACAGGCTCTCCGACTGAAAGATGAACATCCGGGCTCCACCGTTACCATCCTGACCATGGGACCGGGACGTGCAGCCGAAGTTATTCGTGAAGGACTTTACCGTGGTGCCGACAACGGCTATCTGCTGACCGACCGCGCCTTTGCAGGTGCCGATACGCTTGCCACTTCGTATGCCCTTGCCACAGCCATCAAGAAGATAGGCGACTATGACGTCATCATTGGCGGACGCCAGGCCATCGACGGTGATACCGCCCAAGTAGGCCCGCAGGTTGCCGAAAAGCTGGGGCTGACGCAAGTGACCTACGCAGAAGAGATTCTGAACGTGGATAAAGCCGCCAAGAAGATTACCGTGAAACGTCATATTGACGGTGGTGTGGAAACCGTTGAGGCTCCCCTGCCCATAGTCATCACCGTAAACGGAAGTGCCGCTCCCTGCCGCCCGCGCAATGCCAAACTGGTGCAGAAGTACAAACGCGCCCTCGGTGCCCAGGAAAAAGCTGCCATCACCAAGGAAGGCGCTGAGCTTGCCTACGCCGGCCTCTACGAGAAATATCCCTATCTGAACATCACGGAATGGAGTGTTGCCGACGTGAACGGCGACCTTGCACAATGCGGTCTGAGCGGTTCGCCTACCAAGGTGAAGACCATTCAGAACATCTCATTCCAGGCCAAAGAAAGCAAAACGCTGACGGGCAGCGACAAGGATGTGGAAGATTTGATTGTTGAACTGTTAGCCAACCATACGATAGGATAAGATTATGAATAATGTATTTGTATATTTAGAGATAGAAGGCACAACAGTTGCCGACGTCAGTCTACGAACTCTTGACCAAAGGTCGTAAATTAGCCAATCAGTTGGGCTGCCAACTGGAGGCAGTTGCTGCCGGAAGCAATCTGGCAGGCATTGAAAAGCAAGTATTACCCTACGGAGTAGACAAACTCCACGTATTCGACGCTCCGGGCTTGTTCCCCTATACTTCCCTTCCCCACTCCTCTGTCCTCATCAACTTGTTCAAAGAAGAAAAGCCGCAAATCTGTCTGATGGGCGCCACCGTTATCGGTCGCGACCTCGGTCCGCGCGTTTCTTCCGCTTTGACCAGCGGACTGACCGCCGACTGTACCTCACTGGAAATCGGCAACCACGAAGACAAGAAGGAAGGCAAGGTTTACGAGAACCTGCTGTATCAAATCCGTCCCGCATTCGGCGGTAACATCGTTGCCACGATTGTGAATCCCGAGCACCGTCCGCAGATGGCAACCGTTCGCGAAGGTGTGATGAAGAAAGAGATACTGGACGCTGACTATAAGGGCGAAGTCATCAACCACGACGTTGCCAAGTACGTGCCCGAGACGGATTATGTGGTAAAAGTCATCGACCGCCACGTAGAAAAGGCAAAACACAACCTGAAAGGCGCTCCCATCGTGATTGCTGGCGGCTACGGCATGGGAAGCAAGGAAGGTTTTGACATGTTGTTCGAGCTTGCCAAAGAACTCCATGCAGAGGTAGGCGCCAGCCGTGCTGCCGTCGATGCCGGTTATGCCGACCATGACCGCCAGATTGGCCAGACCGGTGTCACTGTCCGCCCCAAACTGTATATTGCTTGCGGCATCAGCGGACAAATCCAGCACATTGCCGGTATGCAGGAAAGTGGTATTATCATCTCCATCAACAATGACGAGAACGCTCCCATCAATACGATTGCCGACTATGTCATCAACGGTACGGTGGAAGAGGTTATCCCGAAGATGATAAAATATTATAAATCACACAGTAAATAACAATAAAGGTAATCATGAAAGGGCTGATTCTTATATTTGTTCTTCTTTCAGGTATATCTTCCGCTATCGCTCAAGAAAAGCTCTGGTTGGACAAGAATTACCAATGGACGGACGACTCCATCCAGGCAGTCAAGTATGCTCTTGTTTCCAAGATAAACAAGAAGTGCATCAAGGTGGAAGAGTATGCTTTGGAAGGACAAAAGAAGGATGTCTGGCATTTCTCCGAATACAAAAGCAATCCCCGCAAAAGGATAAGGGAAGGCCTGCATACATCATTCTATGCAAATGGCAAGGACAGCCTGACAGAAGTATATAGAGACAACCGCCTGGAGGGGCAGACCATGGTGTATTATCCCGACGGTGCCATACATCTGGCCCGGAGCTACAGCGATGGTAAACTTGACGGAACACTCCTGCAGTACTATCCCGACGGGAAACTCCGTAGAGAGGAACACTATTCAGAGAATCAGTGTACCGGTGGAAAGATGTTCGACGAGCACGGAACTGAAATGGAACATCAGCCGTATTTCATGTTTCCATCCTTCCCCGGTGGAATAGAGAACCTCATGAAACTGGTGGCCAATGTTACCAAATATCCGGAAGACGCCTGGAAGCAAAAGGCAGAAGGAAGGGTAATCCTACGATTCGTTGTAGACGAAGAAGGCAAGATGACCCATCCCCAAATTCTCCAGTCCGTGCGCTATGACATCGACAAAGAAGCCATACGCGCTTTCGAGGCCATTGCCGACGTCTACCGCTGGTCGCCCGGCTATCAGGACGGAGAGGCCAAGCGAGTGAAATTCACCATACCCCTATACTTCAGAATACCTAAATAACCAAGAAATTATGGCAAATTTTTATACCGAAGTTCCCGAATTGAAGTATCATCTGAACAACTCGATGATGGAACGTATCTGCGAACTGAAAGAACGCGGTTACCAAGACAAAGACAAGTATGACTATGCCCCGCAGGACTATGCGGATGCTATGGACTCTTTTGACAAGGTACTTGAAATCACCGGAGAGATTACTGGAGAGATTATCGCTCCCAATGCCGAGGGCGTGGACGAAGAAGGTCCCCACTGTGCCAACGGCCGTGTGGAATATGCCAGCGGCACCAAGCAGAACCTCGACGCCATGGTAAAAGCCGGATTGAACGGTATGACCATGCCGCGCCGTTTCGGTGGCTTGAACTTCCCGATTACTCCGTACACCATGTGTGCGGAAATCGTTGCCGCCGCCGATGCCGGTTTCGGTAACATCTGGTCACTGCAAGACTGTATCGAAACGCTCTACGAATTCGGTAACGAAGACCAGCACAGCCGTTTTATACCGCGTGTCTGCGCCGGAGAGACCATGTCTATGGACCTGACAGAACCGGATGCCGGTTCCGACTTGCAGAGCGTAATGCTGAAAGCGACCTATGACGAGGCCAACAACTGCTGGCGCCTGAACGGCGTGAAGCGTTTTATTACTAACGGTGACGCCAATCTCCACCTCGTACTGGCACGTTCAGAAGAGGGTACCAAAGACGGACGTGGCTTGTCCATGTTCATCTACGATAAGAATGAAGGCGGTGTAGACGTGCGCCGCATCGAGAACAAGCTGGGTATCCACGGCTCTCCCACCTGCGAGCTGGTTTACAAGAATGCAAAGGCAGAACTTTGCGGCGACCGCAAGCTTGGTTTGATTAAATACGTTATGGCTTTGATGAACGGTGCCCGTCTGGGTATTGCCGCACAGTCGGTAGGCCTTTCACAAGCTGCCTACAACGAAGGTCTGGCTTATGCCAAAGACCGCAAGCAGTTCGGCAAGGCTATCATCGAATTCCCGGCTGTATATGACATGCTGGCTATTATGAAAGCCAAGTTGGATGCAGGACGCTCCTTGCTGTACCAGACTTCCCGCTACGTTGACATCTACAAAGCGCTGGACGACATTGCTCGCGAACGCAAACTGACTCCGGAAGAACGCCAGGAACAAAAGAAGTATGCCAAACTTGCCGACGCCTTCACTCCGCTGGCAAAAGGTATGAACTCTGAATATGCCAATCAGAATGCTTACGACAGTATTCAGATTCACGGCGGTTCGGGCTTCATGCTGGAGTATGCTTGCCAACGTATCTATCGTGATGCACGTATTACTTCTATCTACGAAGGTACTACTCAGTTGCAGACCGTAGCTGCTATCCGCTATGTAACAAACGGCTCATACTCTGCCACCTTGCGCGACTACGAGCAAGTGCCGTGCAGCGAAGAAATGCAACCGTTGATGGACCGCATCAAAGAGATGACCAACAAGTTCGAAGCCTGCACCAATGCGGTGAAAGAGGCACAGAATCAGGAATTGCTGGACTTCGTGGCACGTCGCCTCTATGAGATGGCTGCGGTATGTATCATGTCGCATCTCATCATCCAGGATGCGACAAAGGCTCCCGAACTGTTCGGCAAATCGGCTCTGGTGTATGTGAACTATGCAGAAGCCGAAGTGGAAAAACACTTTAACTTCATCCGTAAGTTCAAAGCAGAAGAGCTGGAAAGCTACCGCAAATAAACGCATTGCTTGACAAGACAAATATAGCGGGCACCGGAGTAGCTAAACTCTCCGATGCCCGCTTGTTTTTTCTGAAAAATTTCCTGCTTGCTCCTTCTTAAAGGGACAAAAGCTCTCAAAGAGACGAAAGGAAAATTAATACTCTCCGTGCAGCCTCAGCCTGCCGCGCAGCGAGTGTATCTCCCGCTGCATCTCTTCCATCCTTGCCAGCAGATGATGGATGGCATCAATCCCTTCCATATTGATAGAAAGGTCGTAGTACATACGGCTGTACCGTTCCACATCCGGCAACTCGGAGAAAGGAAGATAACGTTCTCCACCTTCCTGCTCCACATCTATCAGCCCACTTTCGCACAACATATCAATAAAAGTGGGCTCTATATGACACTTGTCACAATATTCGCTGATGACAATCCATTCGTTCTGCATACTCCGTTCTCCTTTCATTAGTTCATACCCTTAATTTTACGGAACATCTCTTTCTGCTGTTCCGTCAGATTCGTCGGCAACTTCACGGAATAAGTCACGATGAGATCGCCAAACTGTCCCTCCTTCTTATATACGGGAAAGCCCTTGCCCTTCAGACGTACCTTAGTCCCGTTCTGGGTTTCGGGTTTCACCTTCAGCTTCACCTGACCATCCAAAGTATCCACTAACTGGTCGCCACCCAGCAGGGCTGTATAAAGGTCAACGGTCACATCTACATACAAATCATCTCCCAAACGCTTGAATACCGAGTCATCCGGAATCACAAACGTGATGTACAAGTCACCAGCAGGACCTCCGTTGATACCCTCGCCACCATAGCCTTTCAGTTTGATGACCTGTCCGTTGGCCACACCGGCCGGAATGGTAATACGCACTTGCTTACCATTCACCGTCAATATCTGTTTATGGGTCTTCGCAGCCTCACGAAGCGATAGGTTCAAATCCGCATGATAATCCTGCCCGCGGAAACCGGCATTGGCACCGCCTCCGCCGCGCGTACGATGACCGAACATCTGTTCGAAGAAGTCTGAGAAACCACCGGCATTACTGCCCGAAAATTCCTGGCCGTCGGAAGAATACCAATACGTACCGCCTCCGTCCGTACCAAATCCCGCACCGGAACCTCCAAATCCCCCGAAGCCTCCGGCTTGCTGCTGTGCCCGCTTCTGCGCCTCAAACTCGTCGGCATGTTTCCAGTGTTCACCATATTCATCATATTTCTTTCTCTTTTCAGGATCACTCAGCACCTCATTCGCCTCGTTGATAGCCTGAAACTTATCCTTGGCCGTAGCATCGTTCGGATTCAAGTCAGGATGGTACTTGCGCGCCAGCTTGCGGAACGCTTTCTTGATGTCATCCTGAGATGCCTTTTTGTCCACTCCAAGGACCTGATAGTAATCAATATAAGCCATAGTCTATTAGTTTTATTGTCTAAATACCATAAAACAAATAACACGCCAATTTGTTTTACGCATTACTAAAATAGGTAAACGAAAATTAAAAAACATCATCAAGCATAATAATTACGTGATAAACAAACATTTAGTTTCAACGAAACACTTATTTCACGTCTATAAAATACCAAAATAGTGTAAACGACACCTAATATCGTCTAATTATTCATCCTAAATCTTCCTAAAATTGACAGAAAATGCTTTATTTGTAATAAGGAAAATTTGTTTTATATATAATCCCCAACCTTAGATTAAAAACCCCCATTATGAAAAGTAATTATTGGCTCCTAACGGTAATATTCGCTCTCGTAGCCCTGCCGGGCAAAGCAGGCGAATGGATCAGAATCAACCAACTCGGCTATTTGCCGCAATCCGTCAAAGTCGCTGTATTCATGAGCGAGGAAGGAACAAACGTAGAAAATTATTCATTGATTGACGCTTTCACCGGAAAGGTGGTGCGTACCTTCAACACGGCCAAGGCCACCGGCAAGATGGGAGGCATGAAGAGTACCTACCGGTTGAACTTCAGTGATTTCACAGAACTGGGCACGTATTATCTGAAAGCAGGCAAAGCGGTCTCCCCCCGTTTCCCCATCAATGCACAAGTCTACAACGGTACCGCAGACTACCTGCTGCACTACATGCGGCAGCAACGCTGCGGCTATAATCCGTTCCTGAAAGACAGCTGCCACGTGCACGACGGCTACATCGTCTATCATCCCACCAAAACCGGACAACATATAGACGTCCGCGGAGGCTGGCACGATGCTACGGACTATCTGCAATACACCACCACTTCCGCCAATGCCATCTACCAGATGATGTTTGCCTATCAAGAAAATCCGGAATCATTCGGTGACGCCTATGATGCAGCCGGAAATCCGGGAGCCAACGGCATTCCCGACATCGTGGACGAAATCAAGTGGGGACTGGACTGGCTGAACAGGATGAATCCTGCTCCGGGCGAGCTGTACAACCAGATAGCCGACGACCGTGACCATGCCGGAATGCGCCTACCTAACAAAGACCTGGTGAATTATGGCTACGGACCGGGTAAAGGACGCCCCGTTTACTTTTGCAGTGGCGAACCGCAAGTACGTGGAGAATTCAAGAATGCAACGACCGGAGTGGCAAGCACTGCCGGCAAGTTTGCCTCCTGCTTCGCTTTAGGCGCCAAGATACTGAAAGACTACTATCCTAAATTTGCAGCAGAAATCGAAGCCAAGGCCGATGCCGCCTATCAGGAAGGCGTAAAGAAACCGGGAGCATGCCAGACTGCCTCTGTCTTGTCTCCCTACATTTACGAAGAGGACAACTGGGTGGACGATATGGAACTGGGAGCCATGGAACTGTACAAAGCCACCGGCGACAACAAATACCTGGCCCAAGCCCTTGAATACGGACGTCGCGAACCGGTGACCCCTTGGATGGGCGCCGACAGTGCACGCCACTACCAATGGTATCCGTTCATGAACATGGGGCACTACCATCTTGCCAAAGTGGACAACAGCCGCATCAGCAAGGAATTCATCCGCAACATGCGTACGGGCATTGAACGCACGTACGAGAAAGCGGTAGAAAGCCCCTTTCTGCACGGTATACCCTACATCTGGTGTTCCAACAATCTGACTACCGCCATGCTAACCCAATGCCGGCTGTACCGTGAAACCACCGGCGATGACACATACGCCGAAATGGAAGCCTCCCTGCGCGACTGGCTGTTCGGCTGTAACCCTTGGGGAACCAGCATGATTGTGGAACTTCCCCTTTACGGAGACTATCCCTCGCAACCCCACTCCTCACTGCTGAATGCAGGCGTGGGCAATACTACCGGCGGACTGGTGGACGGTCCTGTCTATCGTACCATCTTCGAAAGCCTGCGCGGTGTCAATATGACGGGAATTCCCGGAACTCCCGGACAAGACTACGAACGCTTCCAGCCAGACCTGATGGTATATCACGACGCCATCCACGACTATTCCACCAATGAGCCTACCATGGACGGAACCGCCTGCCTCACGTACTACCTCTCTGCCATGCAGAAGGATGGAATGAAGCAAGCCGGTATCCCAAATGACAAGAATGTATATGTGGACGGAGGCATTATCCGCACCGATCCCTCAAAAAAGCAAATCACCCTCGTATTCACTGCCGCCGACAAAGCAGACGGTGCCGATGCCATCATCAGCACCTTGAAGAAGCATGGCATCAAAGGTGGCTTCTTCTTTACCGGAGAGTTCTATGAACTCTATCCCGATGTAGTGAAACGCCTGCTCGACGAAGGGCATTTTGTAGGCAGCCACAGTTACGGACATCTGTTGTACATGCCTTGGGAAGACCGTGATTCTCTGCTGGTCACCCGCGAAGAGTTTGAGAACGATATGATGAAAAGCTACGAGACCCTCCGCAAGGCAAGTATCGAATACAAAGACGCTCCCGTCTATATTCCTCCTTACGAATACTATAACAAGGAAATATCTGCCTGGGCAAAGAATATGGGTATTCAAGTCATCAACTATACCCCTGGTACCATGAGCAATGCCGACTACACCACTCCGGACATGGGACAGAAGTACCGGAGTAGCAAACTCATCTACGACAAGATTATGGAGGTGGAAAAGAAAGAAGGTCTGAACGGACACCTAATGCTGATACACTTCGGAACGGACGACCGCCGCACAGACAAGTTCTATAATGGCTATCTGGACAAGATGATTAAGACGCTGAAACGAAAAGGCTACACTTTTGTACCGGTCCGCGAGGCTGTCGGTATATAAGCATACTCTAACAAGGATTTATTGAAAAGGTTAGTTAAAAAGGTTATCGTGCAAAGGTATTTAAGGTAAATATTCAATCGGTTTGTTTTCAGTAAACCTTCCCCTACCCCCAAGAGGGGAAAGTTTCGAAGTAAGCTCCCAGCCTGTGAAGGTTAGGAGCTTTTATATATTTCAGAGAAGCCTTTTTACCGATTGCAGCAATTGCTCGATATCTTCTTCCGTAGTATCAAAAGAGGTTACAAAACGGATTTCGTGGATGGCCTCATCCCAGAAGTAGAAGAAATACTCCTTCAACAGCTCGTCAATCACCGGACGGGGCATCGTAAGGAAAAGCTGGTTACTTTCCACCTTCTGCGTAAAATGCGCACCTGGCAATTCCTTCAATCCGTCGTAAAGAATCTTTGCCATACGATTGGCATGCGCGGCATTTTTCAACCAAAGGCTGTCTGTCAGGTAGGCAGTGAACTGGCAGGACAGATAGCGGAGCTTGGATGCGAGCTGTGCCGACTGCTTGCGCACAAAATAAGCTTCCTTCTTCAAGGCTGGGTTAAAGACAACCACGCTTTCTCCCAACATCAGTCCATTTTTCGTACCACCGAAGCTGAGGATATCTATCCCGCAATCCACTGTCAGTTCCCTAAAGCCAAGATTCAAGCTGCACAAGCATTTGCCAGACGGGCTCCGTCCATATGGACATACATGCCATGCCGATGGGCCAAATCCGTCAAAGCCCGCAACTCGTCCGGCTTATAGACAGTGCCCAGCTCCGAACATTGCGAAATATAGATGGCTCCGGGCTGCGAATGATGCTGTTCGCCGAAATGGCACAAATAAGGACGGACTAAATCGGGCGTCAGCTTGCCGTCAGGGGTAGCTATAGGACGAATCTGACAACCTGTCATGCGGGCAGGCGCACCGCATTCATCGACATAGATATGTGCGGTCTCCGCACAAATAATGGAATTATAAGGGCGGGTACACAGCTGCAAAGCCACCGCATTACTGCCCGTACCGTTGAATACGAACAACGGTTCACAATCCGGCGTAAACGCTTCTCTTATTTTACAGACAGCCTCCTCTGTCCAAGGGTCATCTCCATAACCTACAGCATGGTCACTGTTGGCCCGGTTCAGTGCCTCCATTACCAGCGGATGTACGCCTGAATTATTGTCTGAAGCAAAACTTCTCATAGTCATTCTGTTTTTGTTCATTGAAAAGAATGTGCAAAGGAAAGAATATTCTGCAACATGAAAAAACAAAGGAGCACAGATTTCATCCCCCCGGCAGAAAATGCTTCCGCACTGCGAAATCTGTGCTCCTCAATCAATCCATTCAATCGGTTTCCTTTATCCGATATAAACATTTACCCCTAGTGAAACATAAAGTTCATCTTCTTCCTGATGAATTTCAATCTTGTCCTCACGGGCAAGCCACCCCAATGCGGCTCCCAACTCCTTGTCCTTCAGTCCGGACTTCCTCTTTAAAGAACCGTAGCTCCATCTGGTATAATCGCTAAGCAACTGCCAAACTTTCCCAGCATTTAGTCCAATTTCGCTTTTGTTCATTTTCTCTTCAATTAAAAAGGTTAATAGTTCTTGTTGATTAGGTTATCTTTACGAAGGGTAAAGATATGATTTTTTATTTTACCAACAACAAAAACGAGCAAAAGATATGAAAACTAATCATTTTTGTAACACTTTTGTAATATTACACGCTTTTTATTAATAATCAAGAAGGTAAATAGAACAAAAAAACCGCAGTATCTATCAAAAAGACACTGCGGTTCTCCTATTTGATTAAGCAATCAGGGAAAACAATCTTACATCATTCCGCCCATGCCTCCCATTCCGGGAGCACCCATCGGCATCTCAGGCTTATCTTCTTTCTTCTCTACAATTACACATTCTGTAGTCAAGAACATACCGGCAATAGAAGCAGCATTTTCAAGAGCCACACGAGTAACCTTGGCAGGATCTACCACACCAGCTGCGTGCAGGTTCTCATAAACATCGGTACGGGCATTGTAACCGAAGTCTGCCTTGCCTTCGCGCACTTTCTGCACAACAACAGCACCTTCTTTACCGGCGTTGGCAACAATCTGACGCAACGGTTCTTCGATAGCACGCTTGATGATGTCGATACCTGTGGTTTCGTCCACATTGTCACCCTTGAAGCCTTCCAATGCATCCAATGCGCGAATATAGGCTACACCACCACCAGGAACGATACCTTCTTCGATAGCAGCGCGGGTAGCACGGAGTGCATCGTCCACACGGTCTTTCTTTTCCTTCATT
>ENA-OPYY01000093-OPYY01000093.1-human-gut-metagenome-genome-assembly--contig:-NODE-93-length-37498-cov-1.279976_pt1 | contig 37498 bp, 45 predicted proteins | sample MGYA00242472_ERZ504481 | MGnify/ENA primary metagenome ERZ504481 (study PRJEB26092, sample SAMD00036265) | human gut metagenome | host: Homo sapiens | study: EMG produced TPA metagenomics assembly of...
CTTCTTCTACTGGTGTATCAGGATTTGTATCTGCAACCTGTGCACTCTCTCCACCACATCCGACAAGGGAAACTAGCATAAGCAGTGATAACCCCAGAGTAAACAGATGTTTCATTCTCTTCTTCATCACACTTTCCTCCTTAACCTTTTACAGAGCCTACCATAATTCCCGAATCAAAATATTTCTGGAAAAACGGATACATAATTAACAATGGTAAACTGGACACTACGATTGTTGCATATTTCAGAAGCTCTGCAACCTTTGCCATCTCAGCTGTGCTTTGAATATCCGCAATCATACCAGGCTGTGGGGTATTCTGTACCAGAATTGAACGAAGCACTAACTGTAACGGCTGTAAGTCTGCGTCATTCAAATAAATCATAGCATCAAAATAGCCATTCCACATTCCTACAAAAGACCACAATGCTAATACTGCAATAATCGGTTTACACACCGGAAGCATTATTTTAAAAAAATGCTGAATCTCACTTGCTCCATCGAGCTGAGAGGCTTCACGTAGCTCTTTTGGTATGGATTGATAATAAGTTCTTGCAAGAATCATATTCCATACATTGAATGCACCAGGAAGTAAAATTGCCCAGATTGTATTTACCAAATGTAATTGATTAACGAGAATAAACGTTGGAATTAATCCACCATTAAAAAACATTGTGATAATAAAAATTGCATTAAAAAATTTTCTACCTACAAATTCTTTCTTGGACATCGGATATGCTGCCAGTATTGTAACAAACACTGATATTACCGTAAATGCAATAGAATAAAAGAAAGAATTGGCAAATCCTCTCCATATCATTTTGTTTTCGAGTACGCGTTTGTATGCATCCAGAGTCCAGTCTTTTAAATGGAAACTAATTCCCTGATTGTTCAGTACATTCGGATCCATGAAAGAAGCAATTACGACATAAACCAGAGGAATTAGAATTGCAAGAGCAAAAACACCAAGAAGTGTATATCCAATGGACAGAATTATTTTATCGGACATTCCAAATTTCATTTTTCTTCGATTTTCCATTTTTCAAATTCCCCCTTTTTATAATCCTTCACCATCGTTCAGTTTTGCTACTACTTTGTTCACAAAAATCAACAGAATAATGTTAATAATAGAATTAAATAATCCAACTGCTGTAGAATATCCATAATCACCGTTCAGCAAACCAATTCGATACACATATGTAGAAAGGATTTCTGATGCCGGAAGGTTCATATCAGTTTGCAGTGCATATGCTTTTTCAAATCCAATACTCATGATATTTCCTGCCTGCAGAATAAACTGAATTACAATAATATTTTTAATTGCAGGTAACTGTACATACCATATCTGCTGGAAAATATTCGCTCCGTCTACAATCGCAGCCTCTTCAAGGTCTTTACTTGCATTAGACAAAGCAGCCGTATACATGATAGACGCCCATCCGGCTCCCTGCCAGATTCCGCTGGCTATATAAATAGTACGGAATGCCTCCGGCATGGTCATCCAGTTTGTATCACTACCAAAAACCTGATTGATTGGTCCTACCGGTGACAAGAACATTCTGACCATACCACAGAGTACGATGACGGAAATAAAATTCGGTGCATAAATCAAAAGCTGGATTTTCTTTTTTATTCCGGTTCTGCGAATCTGGTTCAATAAAAGAGCAAGAATAATCGGTATCGGAAATCCCCACAGCAAACTATAGGCACTCAATTTCAATGTATTCAGAAGATATTTCATAAAATCCGGAGACGATAAAAATCTTCTGAAATAATCCAGTCCTACCCACTGGCTGCCAAACACCCCTTTTATGACATTGTAATCCTCAAAAGCAATTAATACTCCTCCCATGGGAATATACTTGAAAATGATTGTCAACAGAAGGGCAGGCATTAAAAAAAAACACATATAACTGCCAGTTTCTTTTGATATAGCCAGCTTTTTGACGAACTGTCTGCCGACTTGCCGAAGCACTTTTTGCATTACGAAAACTCATCGTTCCCTCTCCTCTCTTTTACATTTGCACTATTCCTTTGCAAGTTTGTCTCATTTTCTTGGTTTGTTGTGCAATTTGTACTTTTTCTTGGATATATATTATCATTTGCACAGCATTTTGTCAATTGTATTTTTGCATTTATTCCTTTTTATTTTTATATTTGCACCTTTTCGTGTCGCAAAAAAGTATAAATTTAACCTATGAACCAATTATTATTCTATTATATTTTTACATTTGACAAATTCCTTTAAATACGTTACATTTAATAACAAAGTATAACTATTTCACATAAATGGACTTATACGTATTATACCACCATTACATTCAAAACAGGAGGTGTCTATGGGAAAACGAATTACCATTCAAGATATAGCAGATTCATTAGGGGTATCAAGAAACACAGTGTCAAAGGCAATAAACAATACCGGCGTGTTGGCTGATGCTACAAGAGATAAGATTTTACAAAAGGCTGCCGAATTGGGTTATAAGCAGTTTTCTTATCTCTCGCCTGCAGTCTCTGTTCCCAAGCCTGAAATTTGTGAGATTGCTCTTTTTACCCGTGCCATGCCGAATAGTTCTCACTTCGGTTCTAAACTACTGAATACCTTTCAGGAAAAAATCAGTTCTAACGGGTACAGATTGTCGTTTTACCTTATTCGTGAACAAGAATTTACAGATTTACTTCTTCCAGCTGGGTTTGATCCTTCAAACAGTGCCGGAATTATTTGTTTGGAATTATTTGATTGCGCATACAGTCAGATGCTCAGCAAACTTGACATTCCTCTGCTTTTTACAGATTGTGCTGCGAACATCGATTTCACTACTATTGATGCTGATTTTCTGCTTATGGAAAACAGAAACAGCATTTCCAGCATTGTGCAATCTCTCATAAAAAATGGACAGCATAGACTTGCATTTGCAGGAAATATTAATAACTGCCAATCATTCTTTGAACGATATCAGGGATTTTGTGATGCACTCAGCTCTCTGGTCTAAAACCTGTTACTGACATACTCTTAGCAGACGAGCCCTTCCATACGATTGAGCAGCTTGCATCGTATATCAGACAACTCCCTGAACTGCCAGATGCATTTATATGTGCTAACGATTTTGTCGCTATGGATCTCATTAAGGCCTTAAAGCAATGCGGCTTGTCAGTTCCTGAAGATGTAAAAATTACAGGATTCGATAATTCTGCTGAGTCTCGGATTATTGAACCACATTTAACCACTGTCCATATTCCAAGTTCTGCTATGGGATATATTGCTGCAGAACTTCTTCTTTCCCGTATTGAAGAACCGGGTATTCCATATCGTACAACTTACGTTCGCACTGTGATAAAATACCGGGAATCATCTCATTGCTAATTTTCTGCATATTAAGCTACAAGGGAATCCTAACTGCCCCTTGTGGCTTTTTCTACCTAATGCTTTATCTCAAAGGATCTCACATCTTTAAACATTTCCAAAGCTTAAATTGATCGCAATTGGTCTTCCAAGCCGTATAGCCTGCCGAACCAGATAATCTACACCTTGCATCAGCTCTGTAGTTCTTGGAAAAGAGTCCTGTCTTGGAATTCCCATTTTCACAACCAGAAGGTCACTTTCATATGCCACACCCCGGTTCACTGCACCACGGGTAAAATCGCTACCAGCTGCCACTCCAAGCACAGCAGTTCCATGACCGCTTACATCTTTCTTCTTTAAAGAAGATTTTGTCTTATTGGATTATTTATGATTTTTATTGTATAATATCGTAAGAAATTACCATTTTCCCATAACGATCCGCAGGTATCGTAGTTGGGAGCTAAACTGGTTTTCACAATGCAGATTATTTTTGCAGAGCTTTCAAAAAGCACTACCAGACAACCCCTGGGGGAATATCGGAAAGAAAAGTGGGATAAATAGCTGCTCTTTGAACAACTTCTGTAATTTATGTCTGTTTTGTTCTGCTCATTCATTATTCTTCAGAATTAAACAGTTCCATCAGCAACTCTTTTTCTTCCTGCATTACCTTCAGTACATACTTGTCAAAATGTCTTGCATCCTGAGTTTTTGAGCCGAACTCGTAGGTTTCCTGTCCGTAGTCCATAACATCAAAACCAAAAATTGCTTTGTTTGCACCTTTGGTTCTGTAAGAAGCTGCGTCAGCAAGGGTAAATCCAAGTCGTCTTCCTTAGCTGATCCGTTTCCATCCGGTTCATTTCCATCCGGCGCTCCACCCATCATTCCTCCAGGACCTGCATTTTCCCCGGACTGTCCCTTGGCGTATCTTCCTTCCAGAAATGCCTGTGTCTTCTCTTCTGTTGTCATCTCAGCCACAGCTTCATCACTGAGAGCATTTCCATCGCTGTCAAACCAGGTCCAGTCATCTGCGTAATCCAGATTTTCCAGATACCATTCCAGACTTTTCTCAAATTCCTTCAGATAAAAAGTGAGATACGTGCCTCCATATCCATTTGTATCTGCATATTTTTCCGCATCATACTCTATAGTCAGGTCTGCCACATCCTCTTTGTCCCCATCTTCATTGAGGTCAATATCCACAGCAGCCTCGCTGACACTTAAATTCTGGTCATTGATATAATCCATATATTCCTGAGACAAATATTCTGCCATCTTTTTCTGAAAATCAGTATTGAACTCATAATCTGTATCCAGATAATATTCAAATGCCATAGCCATATCCGCTTCCTGCAAAGAGGTAATGGCACTGTATGCAACGCAGCCCCATACACCATCTGAAATTTCTGTTCCGTCAGCTTCTATGGTCTCAGAATAAGTTCCGTCTTCATGCGGTTCGCTTTCTCTAATGGAGTAACCATTTTTCCTGTGATTTTCCAGGCTGGATAAATCCATAATGCCCCTAAGATTACGGCAGCCGCCAGGGAAAGAATGAAATACCTTTTCTCCTCCATTCTTAAAGATGAAGTATCCGCAAAAGCAATAAGCAGTTCTCCTTCATGAACAGATATTTCAAACTGATAATTTTGATAGCTGCCGCTGGTTTTTCCTGTCAACAAAATAGCTTCAGCAGTTTCCAACTGTGATCGCAATTTTATTATCTGTGGCAAGCATTTCTGTCACATCATAAATCTGATACTGTAATCTGTTATGATAGCTTGTCCAGCCCGGTGCCATACGATAATCACCTACGGTCTGTCCATTCAGAGATGCCTCATATACTCCATGTGCTGTTGCATACAGGCGGCCTTTCTTTACCTTTTTCCTGAATCCGTGAAGTTCACGGATTCAGGTTTAACTATAACTATTTTTCATGCTTATCGAAATACATATTATACTCATTTCATGATTCCGCATTATATATTTCTAAAATCATTTCACTCTGGCAGGCTATCCCTGACACACAGTGCCCCATACCCAATACGATTATTAGGATATTCCCCGCCTAAAAGCGGCCTTGCTCCTCTTCTTAAATATGCCTTTACCTTCTCTCCGTACAAGAAAGGATCATTTCCTTTTATAATTCCCCATTCCATCATAAGTGCTGCAGCCCCCGTAACAAAAGGCGCTGCAAAAGATGTTCCTGTTCTGTTATCATATCCTCCGCCCACTGCTGTTGTACGAATATCCACTCCCGGTGCTGCCAAATCCGGTTTTACTGCCTTTATCACTCTTGTATAACCCCTTCCTGAAAAATCCACATAGGACATATATCTGGAATTATATGCCCCAACAGAAATTACTCTTCCTGCCGTTGAAGGAATTGTCAGCGTAGTTTCCGGTGTAGGAAAAGAAAATCTTGTTCCTTCATTTAAAATTCCTCCTCCCGGAAGCCACAAGTCATAAGAACCATCCACAACCTTTGAAGGTATCAGTTGAATTTTCCACACACCGCTGTCAATATACTGACTTTTAGGAATCATATCAATATAAATTTCCTGAGAAATACTGTATGGGCTAGGCTCTCCATAATATATCAGCAGTTCCGTATTTTGAATAGTAAAACGCTGTGGTCCTAATATCTGATTAAAAATTCCTACCCTCTCTCCATTTGGATGTATCAGTGCAAATGTTATCTCATCCACATAGGGTTTCCAAATCTGTACGCTTATTCCCGTTTCATATTCACTAATATATAAAGAAATCTCATCTGTCTTTCCTTCTTCAAGCTGCCCGGAAGTATGAATAGCAGCGCTTCCCTCATTTCCCACGCCTACACAGATTGCTGTTTTTCCAGACAATGCTGCGTTATCCAGATAAGCTTCAATAAGCGACTCCCCACTGTGAGAGCCATAATTATTGCCAAAACTGAGATTTAAAGCCAAAGGCATCTGCAAATTAATTGCCTGACGAATGGCATAATCAATCCCCTGCATAAGCTCTGTTGTTCTGGGAAATCCATCTTCCAAAGGCGTTCCCAGTTTTACAACCAGCAAGTCACTTTTATAAGCCACTCCTCGATAAACACCTTGCGAAGCCGCCCCATTTCCGGCTGCAATTCCCATCACTCCGGTGCCATGTCCGCTTAAATCACGACTGGGAACGATTTTTTCCATTTCCCTTTTATTTTCCTGCTTCAATGCCTCATCAATCTGCTCCTTTGTATATTCCGTTCCTATAAAATAGCCTTTCGGTGGATTTCCCTGTATGGTTTGATCCCACAGACGTAATATTCTGCTGCTCCCATCAGAATTACGAAAATCAGGATGGCTATAATCAATGCCTGAATCAATACATGCAACCAACACGCCTTCTCCTGTCAGCGCTTCTCCCAAAGGCGAAAACTCACTTTGTACTGCTGTCATGCAGGAAGCACTTTTTCCTTGATTTACTGCAAAGAATAAACGCTTTGGTTTCTCTACGAACTCTATCTGCGGATTTCGTGATAATTCCTCTATTCTGCTTTCTGGAATGCGTATAATGGCAAATTGATTTAAAAGTTCTACTTTTGGAATATCTTCTCCCAGCACTGCACTCAAATCACCGGAAAACTTTATAATCAGCTCCCAGTTTTTTTCTTCTGTATTATACCCTACGTTTAACTGTGATGATTTCATTCTCTCCTCTTTTGTAGCACTTAAAGCTAAATTCAAAAGATTTTCTAATTTTTGATTTTGCATATTCTATCCCCCTTTCTCCATCTTACGCTTTATGAATAAGGATAGAACGAAAAAGAGCTGCCTTAACAGACAGCTCTACTTTCTTATTCTTATTTTATTTTTCTTTTGAAATCAAATGATATGGAAGTGCTACTCCTAAGATACCTCCAACCATATTTCCAAGGGTAACAACTACTACATTATATAAATATGCACCAATTCCAACTTTTCCTGTAAAAAGAGAAATTCCAATGCTGCTCATATTTGCAATACTATGTTCAAATCCACATACCATAAATACAAAAATACACCAGAAAATCATAATCAATTTACCTGATTCAGACTTCATTTTTATTCCACACCATACAGCAAGACATACTAAAATGTTACACAATACCGCTTTGAAAAACAATGGCATTGGTGCAGTAGTCGTCTTTGTAATTGCAAGATTTTCAAAATAATTGCCAATTGCACCTGTAGGAACTTTTGTAGCTATAAAAAGAGCAGAAGATAAAAGAGAACCAACCAGGTTTCCAATCCAACATACACACCATAATTTACAGGCATCTCCCCATGTAGCAGTTTTTCTAAATGCTGCTGCTGACATAAGAAAATTATTTCCTGTAAATAAATCCGCTCCTGCCATGATAACTAAGCTAAGTGCTGCTGCAAATGCAGCACTCTGTGCCGGTTTTGCCCAAATTGCTGCTGTTTCTGAAGTTGATAAATGACCTGCAAGTGTAAATGCCAGAAATCCCCCCATTGCAACAAACATACCAGCAAGCATAGACGCCACAAAATATCCCAGCGGATTGGTTTTCAGTAAATTTAATTTTGTTGCCGCAGAATTACAAACGGCTTTATATTCGTCTTTATACATACTTATTTGCTCCCTTCAAGCCCAAAATTTTCTAATACGTAGAAAGCTGCTGCACCACATTTGTCATGCAGCAGCTATATGTTTATTTCTTAGAAAAGACCGGTAATTTTACCTGTTTCATCTACGTCAATCTTCTCAGCAGCCGGTACTTTTGGAAGTCCTGGCATTGTCATGATTTCCCCTGTCAATGCTACAATAAATCCTGCACCTGCGGAAATCTTTAGATTTCTTACAGTTACTTCAAAGTCTGTAGGTGCTCCTAATTTTGTCTGATCATCTGTCAGACTGTACTGCGTTTTCGCAACACAGATTGGGCAGTTTCCGTAACCCAGTGCTTCTAACTGTGCTGCCTGTTTCTGTGCATTTGCTGTCAGAACTACTCTCTTACCACCGTAAATCTTCTGTACAATCTGGTTCAGCTTATCTTCAATACTTCCCTCTAAGTCATAGGAGAATGTAAAATCGTTTGGTTCTTCTACCAGACGGATAACTTCTTTCGCCAGTGCAATTCCGCCTTCGCCGCCTTTTGCCCATACTTCAGACAGTGCAACGTTTACGCCCAGTTCTCTACATTTGCTTTCTACTAAGTCAAGCTCTGCCTTTGTATCGGTTGGGAATGCGTTGATTGCTACAACACATGGAAGTTTATATACATTTTTAATGTTGCTTACATGTTTTAACAGGTTTGGAAGTCCTTTTTCCAGAGCTTCTAAGTTTTCGTTATTTAAGTCTGCTTTTGCTACTCCGCCGTTGTATTTTAATGCACGAACGGTTGCTACGATTACAACTGCGCTTGGAGTCAGACCGGCCATACGACATTTAATGTCTAAGAATTTCTCTGCACCTAAGTCAGCGCCGAAGCCTGCTTCTGTGATTGCGTAATCCCCTAACTTCATAGCCATCTTTGTTGCGATTACAGAGTTACATCCGTGAGCGATGTTTGCGAATGGTCCGCCGTGTACGATTGCAGGTACATGCTCTAAGGTCTGCACTAAGTTTGGTTTTAAAGCATCCTTTAACAGTGCACACATAGCGCCTTCTGCATGTAAATCATGAGCTGTTACCGGTTTCTGTTCAGAAACTTTTCCATAAGTATATCCAACGATAATACGTCCCAGTCTTTCTTTTAAGTCTGTGATGTCTTTTGCAAGACACAGAACTGCCATGATTTCGGAAGCTACGGTAATATCATAACCGTCTTCTCTTGGCATACCGTTTGTCTTTCCGCCCATACCGTCAAGAACAAAACGAAGCTGACGGTCGTTCATATCCACACATCTTCTCCATGTAATCTTTCTTGGGTCGATGTTTAATTCGTTTCCCTGATAAATGTGGTTATCCAGCATAGCTGCCAGAAGGTTATTTGCTGCACCGATTGCATGGAAGTCACCGGTAAGTGCAGGTTGATATCTTCCATTGGAACAACCTGTGCGTATCCGCCGCCTGCTGCACCGCCTTTTACACCGAAAACAGGTCCCAGTGAAGGCTCACGCAGAGCAACCATAACATTTTTACCAAGTCTCTGCATACCGTCTGCAAGACCAACCGTTGTTGTTGTTTTTCCTTCTCCTGCCGGTGTCGGATTGATTGCTGTAACGAGAATTAATTTTCCGTTTGGCGCATCGGACTCTTTTAATAAATTGTAGTCAATTTTTGCTTTGTACTTTCCGTACTGTTCCAGATATTTGTCATCAATACCTGCTTTCTCTGCAATTTTTGTAATTGGCTCCATTGTGCACTCCTGTGCGATTTCGATGTCTGATTTGAATCCCATAGTAACATCCTCCTTGAAAATAATTTTTACTCACCCTTTTCCCATTCTCCGCAAGAGATGAAAAAAGGGCAACATTTGTAGATTAACAAATGTTGCCCAGACGGTCGGCTTTTTTCGCATTCTGATTTCCCTGTGGTACTCCACATTAATCCGTCAGTAATCAGATGCGTGTTATTCTGCAACAAATAAATAATATTTATATCTGTCACTTAACTATGTACTTACTCTAACACAAAATCATCTTGCTGTCAATGCACCGCAATAAAGTTTGTGAATTTTTTACCAATTTTTCTCCTATTTTTTTACATATAGAACAAATAAAAAAATAAGTCGCATTATTTTAATTTTGTCACTGCACGCACATCACGATAATGCCCCATAATAATTAATGTTTCATTGTGATTAAATACATAATCTGCATGAGGAAGAGGGTTCATCTTTCCCTGTGACTTTGTTGCCAAAATGCTGATGTTATATTTTTTTCTGATATCTTTTTCTATAATGCTGCTTCCAATCCATGACTCCGGTGCAGGTATTTCATAAATAGCATATTCGTCTGTCAGCTCAATATAGTCAAAAATATTGTCATTTCCGTATTTTACAGCCAGACGCTGTGCCATTTCCTTTTCCGGATACACAATGCGGTCTGCTCCGTTTCTCAAAAGGAATTTAGCATGTACATCACGGTTGGCTCTTGCCAGAACAAAACGTGCTCCCATATCCTTTAAAAGAGCAGTTGTTTCTAAGGAACTTTGGAAATTGTCTCCGATGGCAACCACACAGAGGTCAAAATTTCCCACGCCCAAGGACTCTACAAAATGCTCGTTGGTTGCATCACCAATCTGGGCATCTGTCACCATATCAATGGCATCGTTTACTCTTCCCTCATCGCTGTCTATTGCTAAGACCTCATTCCCTTCTTCAATCAATTTTGCCGCCATGTGTCTTCCAAAACGGCCAAGTCCAATAAGAAGTACTGACTTCATCTTCTTTTCCTCCGCTTTTGTTATCCGGTACAGAGAACAGAAGCTTCTCTTTTGCGTACCGGTATATTCTCTTATTCTTTTTTATTATTATCTGAAATATGTTTTCCGTCGTCTCGATACAGCCATTTCAGAAAATCTTCCACTGCATCCTGCAAATTTCGAATTGCGCTGTTAAACATTCCCGCATGATAAAAATTCACAATAATTGCCCCGACAGGTACGGCTAAAATCATTCCCAACACACCTGCAAAACGATATCCGGTATACATACATATCAAGGTCCACAACGGATCAATACCGATGGAGTCTCCCACCACTTTAGCTCAATAATACGCCGTATCAGCTGCGTTGTCAAATATAATATAATCAGTCCCACTGCGTACTGCATATCCCCTGACAGAATTTTAAACAACGCCCACGGAATAAGAGCAGTACCTGTCCCGAAAAACGGAAGCATATCCAAAAAAGACACGAGAAAAGCCACCACAATGGCAAAGTTTACCTTTAAAATTAAAAATCCTATACAGAGAATAACAAAGACGACTCCCATAATTTTAAACTGAGCTTTAAAATATCCGCCGAAAATACTCCGAAAGCACCGTTCCAGTATTTTCCATTTTTCCTGAATAAGCTGAGGGGTATGCTCCCTTCCAAATTCCAATATCTTGTCTCTGTCTGCAATGAAAAAATACGATGATAAAATTGTAAATATAATGGCTATAATAATACTTGGAAGATTTTTCGCAAAATTACTTGCCTGATCTACGGTAATCTGGCTGATTTTTCCTACAGCTGTTCCAATCATATTGCCTAAGCTGTCCTGAAAGTCTGCAATTCCTTTTTGAACTCCGTCCGGCAATTCTTCGATAATCATAGAAAGATTTTCTCCTGCCTCCTGAAAATCCTCTCGAAAACTACTGTAAATCTCAGGCGCCTGCTCAATAAGCGAACTTGCTTCCTGCAATGTCTTCATTCCGATAAAATAAATGCCTCCGATAATAGCGGCCAGCACTGCAATAATAAGAAGCATAGAGGTATGCTTTCTGGCTACCTTCATCCGTCTTTCCAACATCCGCACCAACGGGTTTGCAATCAGCGCAATCAGCCATCCGATTACAAACGGCATAAAAAAGCGAATAAACTTAAAGGCAATAAGACCGCCTAAAACCACTGCCAGAAGTGTAAAAATAAATACCAGTAAATTTTTAATGTGTTTCTTCCAATTCATCTACAAAACCCCTTTAAGCCGATTTTGCATCCTACCTCACAACGTACAACAGCCTATATGCGTACCGATTTATACATACAGGCTGTTTTCTCTCGGATGCTTTTTAAGTATAACACAACTTGGAAAAAAGTAGTCCGATTATATAAAATTTTTACAATTCTTTCAGAAATTCAAAAGGTTCTTTGTCATGTATAAAGTGCATCAGCATATAAGAACACATAATTGCCACTTTTTCTTCTTTTAAAATCCGTTTTACTTCTTCTCTGTCTGCCAAAACCACTTCGATTTCCTCTGTGTCTTCCTGAAATTCCTTTGTAATTTCTCCTGCTGAAGTACCGAATACAATAGCGCAAGACTCATCTGTCATTCCCACTGTGGTAAATGCAGGCTTTTCATAAGCTTCATTTACTGTAATAGGCGTAAACTCCAGCCCTGTTTCCTCTTTCATTTCCCGAACGGCAGCTTCCTTATAAGGCTCTTGCTTTTCTACCAGTCCTGCGGGAAATTCATACACAAAGTCATTGATTGCATATCGATACTGACGAATTAACACTACCTTATCCTGCTGTTCGCCGTATAAACTGTAAATCACAACTCCGTCAGGCTCATTCTTCCCTGTGACAAGCTTTAAATCCTTCTCGCTTTTTGCTCTTGACGCAACATAATATTTTCCTTCTTTTCCTGTTTTTGATTTTCTGTCCAGTTCATAAAGATTTACAAAAGGATTTTCTGTTTTTTTCGTAATTCCTGTAATTGTTGCCATGTTATTCTCCCTTTAATACTACCTTCAGCCTTTTATATAAAAGCAGGGTAATCATTGAAATAATTATTCCTTTAACCAAATTAAAAGGAACCATACATAAAACTACAAAAGTAACCATATTGTCAATCGCCGGATGAATGGCTGTTCCCATAGCAATAAAGCTGTCCATGGGAATTCCCATAACCACGCTGTACAGCGGAAACATAACAAAGGCATTGGAAAGGCAGCCCATAATAACCATCAGCAACGTACCTGCTGCCATTCCTAAAACAGCGCTTTTTCTTGTTTTCCTTTTTCTGTAAAAAATTCCTGCCGGTACTGCAAATGCACAGCCGATAAAGAAATTGGATAATTCTCCGATGCCGCCTGTGGTCGTTCCGTAGGTAACAAGATGAAGAATGTTTTTTAACAATTCAATTACTGCCCCTGCCAATGGTCCCATAGCAAAAGTTCCCACCAAAACCGGTTATTTCGGAAAAATCCATCTTAATAAAAGGCGGCGCTAAAAAAGGGATTGGAAATTCAAACATCATGAGCACTGCCGATACGGCTGACAACATGGCTATCTGCACCATAGTTCTTAGTTTCGACCTGTTTCCGGTTACTTGAATTCGCTTGTTTACAACTGCTTCCTGACTCATTTTTATTCTCCTTTTCATGAACGTTTTTCATAAAAGGAAATTCTTCATGCATTTCAAAAAAGGATACCCCTATACGGGGTATCCTCATGAAAGTTCAATAGAAATAATTTCTTTCTTCTCTCATCCAGACTATACTGTCGGTATTGGAATTGCACCAATTCAACCGTTTTATACGGCTCGCGGACTATACCGCCGGTAGGGAATTGCACCCTGCCCCGAAGAATTTCTTTTTATTTATACTATGCATTATAACCCTTCAAAGCCTTGATTTCAATATATTTTTATTGTTTTTGTCATTCCAAAGACAATTTTCCAAGAAACTCCTGCATTCTTTGATTTTCTGAAGAAAACACCTCCTCCGGTGTGCCCTGTATTGCAATTGCGCCTTTATCCATAAAAATAATTCTGTCTGCCACATTTCTTGCAAATTTCATCTCATGAGTTACAATAACCATTGTCATGTGCTCAGTTGCCAGATTTTTAATTACTTTTAGGATTTCCCCTGTAAGTTCCGGATCCAAAGCCGAAGTGGGTTCGTCAAAAAATAACATTTTCGGTTTCAATGCCAATGCTCTGGCAATGGATACTCTCTGCTGTTGTCCTCCCGACAGCTGATGAGGATATGCATCTGCTTTATCTGCAAGTCCCATTTTTTTAAGTAAAATTTCAGCTTCTCTATATACGGTTTCCTTCTCTCTTTTTTGCACACGAATTGGGGCATCTGTAATATTTTTTATCACTGAAAAATGCGGAAACAAATTAAAATTTTGAAATACAAGACCAAAACAAGACTCTATTTCCCTGCGCTGTTGTTTCTTCGCCAAAAACAGTTTTCCGTTTTCTGTCCACACTGCTTTCTTGCCCATATATAAAATTTCACCGTTTTCAATAGTTTCCAGCATTGTTGCGCAACGCAGCAACGTAGACTTACCGGAACCGGATGGTCCAATGATTGCCAATATTTCTCCCTGTTCAACGGAAAAGGAAATATCCCTGATAACGGATACCCCACTGAATTCTTTCTTAATATGTTTCATTTCTAAAAGACTCATTCCGGTATCCTCCTATCTATAATAATTCATTTTCTTTTCAAACATTTCCATCACCTTTGCAACAATGTAATTAAAAATATAATAAAAATGCGCCTGCAATAAAAAATGGAACTATGGTTGTCTGTGCAGCTGCAATCTGCTTTGCCACTGCAAACATCTCAACGTAAGATAAAGAATACACAAGAGACGTATCTTTTACCAGAGTAATTACTTCATTTGTCACTGCAGGCAATACATTTTTAATCATCTGCGGTAAAATTATCCGAAAAAAAGTCTGTTGTCCGGAATACCCCCAAAATAGCTGCCGCTTCATATTGTCCTCTGGGAATTGCTTCTATTCCGGAGCGATAAATTTCAGCAAAATATGCCGCATAATTCAATGAACATCCCAGTAAAATTGCTGTCAGCTTATATCCTCCTATATTCATTCCCCATAAATAATATGGTGCATAATACCACACCAAAAGCTGCAGCATCAACGGAGTTCCCCTCATAACTGATATATAAAATTTGACAATGCCGCTGACTAATTTTATTTTGCTTACTCTGCCAAAGTACATGACTAGTCCCAAAGGCAGAGAAAGCACCAGCGTCATAAAGAAAATCAGGCACGTCTGTCCAAATCCTGCAGTCATTTCTCTCATGATTACATTAATACTCATTTCAATGTCACCATATCAGAAATCTCATATTTTTCGGCCAATTTTGCAACTGTTCCGTCTTCTGTAAGTTTTTTCAGATCTGCATTGACAACATCTCGTAATTCCTGATCACCCTTTTTAAATGCAATTGCATATTGTTCTGTATTTAAGGTTTCTTCTAAAATTTTTATATCCCTCTCCTCTTGACTTAATCTGATAATTCGCAACTCCAATATCAATAGCAAGCGCATCTAAAGCCCCCGCCTGCAATTCAGTAAAAGCAGTATTGTAATCTGCAAATTCATTAAGTGCTCCGAAAGTATCTGCTAATGCTTTCTGTCCGTCTTTTTCATCACTTTGCAGTAATTCTAAAGCTGCGCTTGCTGCCTGCACTCCTACTGTTTTTCCTGCCAGATCTTCCGGTGTGTTGATACCGGAATTTTCTGCAACTACAATCACCTGACTGTTATCTACATACGGTGTCGAAAATGTGTACTCGTCTTCTCTTCCATTCATGGTAAATCCATTCCAGATGCAGTCAATAGCCCCTGAATTTAATTCCATATCTTTCGCGTCCCAGTTGATTGGCTTTTTCACAAGTTCCCAGCCTTCCAGCTACATACTGCCTCAGCCAACTCTAAATCAAATCCCGTATACTCTCCATTTTCATCCATATAACCATAAGGCGGATATTCTGCATCAAATCCTACTGTAAATGTAGTCCTGTTATTTGCATTTGAAGATGTTTCAACACTGTTTTCTGTTTTCTCATCCTTTTTCTCTGTACTCTCATTATCTCCGCATGCAGATAATACAAACCCCATTAACATTGTTCCTGTCAAAATCAGTGCAATTCTTTTCTTCATTTTAATTCCTCCTTAAATTTTATATCGCTTTAGCATTTCATCTCTCTACTATGCTAAATTGGCGTTTATCCTAACATAAAACTTAAAGACTGTCAAATTTATTTTTATTAGAAATTATTAAAAATATATGTTTAACTGTATTTTATTCTCTTAATTTCTTTATTAACGAAAGAAAAAGACTATTTACACAAAATCAAATACTGCAGGATTTTTTCTGTGCAAATAGTCTATACTTCATTTTATTTTTTATTGCATTTTTTATAAATCATTTCCGTAAACTTCGATTTGTGCAAGTGCAGGGAATGGTGACGGCTCAGAGGACTGGATTAAATGAGAAACCTTTAACCAGCTGATTTTCTTTTTCTCAAAAGTAAATTCCTGTCCGGAACCTGTTTTCTTTAATGACAATTCCATATCTTCTCCATCGGAAAATGTAATGGTCATTTTTTTCCACCAATTATCATGTGGGAAATCTGCACGCAAATAAATAACAATTCTGTCTACTTCAACCTCACGTCCGAAATCCACGGTCATTTCTGCATTTGGATTACGGTTAATTCCCCATGAGTCATAAGGCCATTCTCCGTGACATTCATTGGCGGTTACACCGTCAATGGCATTTTTGCCGCAAATACAGACTCACCTCTTGTTTCCACATTTGCAAAAGCATGTGGGAAGCAAGTTTCATTTTCATGTAAATCGTTTACATTAAGCGCCAGGTTACGATAAGTTTTCGGCTCAAATTCTTTTGCTTTTCTTACAGTAATTAAGTGCTTGCTTCCTGAAAATGTCTTTGGAGAAAGATTAATTCTCTTTTCTCCAAAAGGAATTTGATAATGAGCATCACCGGTAAGGTAAACCAGAGATTTTCCCATAGCGTCATCTACCTGAAACCACACATGGATGTTTTTCTCAGAAGTCTCAAGAAGAATTCTGTCACCTTCCTGATATTCTCTTGCCACCATTAAATTAACTTCTTCTTCATCTCTGCCAACAGCATGGTTCTTCCGTTTCCGTTTTCAATTACTTTTAAACTGAACATATACCTTCTCCTTTAACAGCCCAGAATTTCTTTTACACATGCGGCGATTTTTTCACATTTACAGTTTTTAAAGAATAATTCCTGGAAATGTTCTCCTGCAAGAGCGCCTTTTACCAGTTCTCTGTCTAATTCCATTAAAATATCTGTAAGTTCACGATAAGTCACTTTTTTTACATCATCCAGAATTCTCTTATTTCTCTGTTCCGGAACAGCTCTTTCTCTTGGATATCCCTGTCCGCTTTCTTCGCAGAAAAGTTTTTCAAAAATATATTCCAAATTTAAGTCTCCGCCCCATCCATATCCTTTTGCAAATGGAAGGGAAATTGCATTTCCGTCATTAATCTGTGCAAAAGTATAAGCATCTAACGCATCTTCTACGTGTCCGCAGATAACGCCCGGGAAGGAGTTACAAGCAAGCATTGCGCCTTCACCTGTACCGCAGCCTGTAATTACATAATCTGCTGCGCCTGAATTTAATAATACGGCTGCCAGAATACCAACCTGAACATAAGTAGCTGTGCTTCATCTTCTGCTGTATACATTCCATAGTTATCTACGGTAAAGCCCATAGGTTCTACTACTTTTTTTAAGGATTTTTCAATAATCGGGTTTTTTGCCCCCTGACTGTTTTCGTTAATTAATGCGATTTTCATAATTTTTCTCCTGTTTTTCTTATTTTGGCTGTTTTCCGATGTATGCTAAAATACCGCCGTCAACGTATAAAATCTGTCCGTTTACAAAGTCTGATGCTTCAGAAGCAAGGAATACTGCCGGTCCCATTAAGTCTTCTGGATTTCCCCAGCGAGCTGCCGGTGTCTTGCTGATGATAAACTGGTCAAACGGATGTTTAGAGCCATCCGGCTGAATTTCTCTTAATGGAGCTGTCTGAGGTGTGGCAATATAACCAGGTCCGATACCGTTACACTGAATGTTGTATTCGCCGTATTCAGATGCAATATTCTTTGTCAGCATTTTTAATCCGCCTTTTGCTGCTGCATAAGCAGATACTGTTTCGCGTCCCAATTCGCTCATCATAGAACAAATGTTAATGATTTTTCCGTGTCCTTTTTTTATCATGCCTGGAATAACTGCTTTTGACACGATAAACGGCGCATTCAAGTCAATGTCGATTACCTGACGGAATTCTGCTGCGCTCATCTCTGTCATTGGAATACGTTTGATAATTCCCGCATTATTTACTAAGATATCAATGGTTCCCAGCTCTTTTTCAATATCTGCTACCATATTTGCAACCTGTTCTTCATCTGTTACGTCACAGATATAGCCTTTTGCATCAATACCTTTTGCTTTATAATTTGCCAGAGCTGTTTCTAAATGCTCCTGTCCTCTGCAATTAAATGCAATTTTAGCTCCTGCTTTTGCGTAAGCTTCTGCCATAGCAAAACCAATTCCGTAAGCTGCGCCTGTTACTAAAGCAACCTTACCTTCCAGTGAAAAACTTTTCATTACGTCCATTTCTATTCTCCTTTTATTTCAGTTCTGTATTTGCAATGTGGTCCATATCGTCAAAATCCTGATTTTCTCCTGCCATTCCCCAGATAAAGGTATATGCCTGAGAACCGGAACCGGAATGAATAGACCAGCTTGGTGAAATGACTGCTTCTTCGTTTCTCATTACTAAATGTCTTGTTTCTGTGGGTTCACCCATGTAGTGCATAACAAATGCATCTTCCGGAATATCAAAGTACAGGTAAACTTCCATTCTTCTGTCGTGTGTGTGACATGGCATTGTGTTCCATACGCTTCCCGGCTCTAATTTTTGTCATTCCCATTTCCAACTGGCAGCTTTCTACCTGTCCCGGCAGAATGTATTTGCAGATTGTTCTGTGATTGGACTGCTCTAATGTTCCCAGTTCTACCTTATTTTCATCCTTAACAATAACAACGCCTTCTTCCGGTGTTCCTTCCGGTTTAATCAGTACCGTTGGGTATGTGTGATGTGCCGGTGTGCTGTTAAAGTAAAATTTTGCAGAATTTGTTTCATCTTTGCTTGCAAAAGTAATGTCTTTTGCTCCCATTCCGATGTACATACCTTCTTTATAAGCTACCTCGTAAGCTTTTCCGTCTACGGTAATTGTACCTGCTCCGCCGATATTGATAATACCCATTTCTCTTCTCTGTAAGAAATATTCTGCGCGAAGCTCTGCACCTGCTGTTAATGTTAAGGTTTCCTTTGCCGGAACTGCTGCACCGGTGATAATACGGTCAATGTGGCTGTAAACCATTTTTATTTCTCCCGGTACAAATAAGTTCTGGATTAAAAATTCTTCTCTTAATCGGTCTGTTGTGTAATGCTTCACGTCTCTTGGTGATGCTGCTGTTCTTACTTCCATAATGTTCCCCTTTCTCTGCCTGTCCTTTTGTTGTATGGATTATAGCATTTCTGTTTTTGGGTAAGCTTTCTTTTCCTGTTGAAAACCTTGCAAATCTTGAACTCTACCAGTAGGGGTTCCATTTTTTCAAACATCTTACCACTGCTTCCAGATAGAAATAATCTCCCCAGAGATTACATTCATCTACCCCTCTGTCCGTTACGCTGTTATATTCACTGCTTTTTGCATAGACTCCGTGTAAAATCAATCCATTGGCATCCTGAGAAGTCTTTACAGAATAATTGTCAATCAAACTTTCCAGCATTTCGTATGCTTTTTCCTTATAATACTCCTGATCTTTTTCTGTTAATCCTCCGTTTTCACACATTTCTAAAATTCCACATACTACAATCGCTGCTGCTGAGGAGTCTTTCGGTTCTTTATCTTCTGCTTTAAAGCTTAAATCCCAATAAGGGACCTTATCCTGTGGAAGATTTGCAAGATAAAAATCTGTCACTTTTTTGAAAAGTTCTTTGCATTTCTCATCTTTTAAATATCTCCATGCAAGAGCTGTTCCATAAACACCCCATGCCTGACCTCTTGCCCATGCAGAATTGTTTTTATATCCCTGTGCGGTAACACCTTTTACCGGTTCTCCTGTTTCCGGATTGAAGAAATAAGTATGATATGTTGAAAAATCATCACGCACCAAATTTTTTAAGCTGGTTTTTGTGTGGCGAATAGCAATCTCTCTGTACTTCAGATCACCTGTTACCTTAGATGCCCAATATAACAATGGCAGATTTAAAAGGCAGTCAATAATCAAACGGTAATTATCCTCTGCTCCCAACGTTCCCCATGCCTGAATAAATTGTCCCTTTTCCTGAAAACGGCTGATAAGCTGATCTGCTGCCAAAATTGCCGCTTCCTTTGCCCGCTCACTTCCTGTCAGCATATAGGCTGCCACACAGGACGGCGTATACAAAAATCCCATATCATGATGGTCTACATCTATTTTATTCTCAATTCTGTTATAAAAGCTTTCTACCTGCACCATGGCAGATTTTCTAAATACTTCATCTTTGGTCAGCTCATAAGCCAACCAATAAGTTCCTGTGCAAAATCCGGTTGTCCATTCAATGTTTTCAGATACAGGATATATCTGATTTTCTGTATTTGAACCGGGGAATTTCTCTGTATAAACTTCTAAATTTTTCTTTAACACTTCGATTGCCTGTAATGCGGCTGTTTCTAATTTTTTTCTGTTCATCTTTGCCTCCCGTAGATTTAAAAAGGGGTTGCTGCACTAAAACTTTAGTGCCACAGCCCCATCTTGCTTTTATTTTGTTACTTTCATAAAGTTATCGTATGCTTCCTGCTGAATTTCAATGGCTCTGTCAATGTTTCTTGCTTTTAATTCATTTACAAAATCATCGTATTCTGCTTCAATATTTCCTGAACCCAAAACCCAGCTCTGTAATTTTTCAAATACGATTGGTGTAATACCGGACATAATGCTCTTATATTCGTCTAACGCATCTTTGCTTAACTTTAAGTCCGGTAATTTTGCATCTTTAAACCATTCTTCATGAGAGCTGTATAATTCATTTGCTGCTTTTCCTGCATCGTTCATGGTAGCATATTCATAATCTGCAGACTGTACATATCCCGCACGATACTGAGAACCTAAGGAACGAAGATATTCTACCGGAGCAAGACCGGAATTGAATACTTCTTCTGTAAATGCTTTGTTTCCGTTTTCGTCTACGGTGTAAGTTTTTCCTTCAATCCCCCAGTTCATAAAGTCAGAGCCTTCTTCTGTGAACATATAGTCCATAAATTTAATTAAAGCTTCCGGATCTTTGCACTGAGAGGAAATACCCCATCCACATTCTGCATAACGGCGTTCTCTTTCTTTTACATTTCCATTCTGATCTGCAAATGGAGCTACTGCAACCATATTAAAACCAGGAACATCCTGTGCCAGAGAGTCATTGTAGTTTCCTGTACTTACCCAGTCATGTGTAAATCCACCTGTGTTATTACTTAACAGCGTATCTCTCGCAGACATCCCACGTGTAAAGATTTCAGGGTCGATTAAACCTTCTTTATACCAGTTAGCTAAATTAGAAACTGCCAGTTTATAATTTTCTGTAATCGGTTCAAATGCCATTTTTCCGTCTCTTGGATAAAATCCTGTACTGGAGTCCCACAGAGCCAGATATTCACCCATTTCGTTTTCGGAAGTAGCTGAACGGTCAAATAATGGAATTTCATCTGCTTTTCCGTTTCCGTTTGGATCGTTATTCTTAAATGCCAGTAAAACATCATGAAGCTCATCTACTGTGGTAGGTACTGCCAGCCCCAGCTTGTCCAGCCAGTCCTGTCTGATCCAGTAGAACTGAGAAGATTGCAATTCTTTTCCCAACGGAATGTTGTAAATATTTCCGTCTTCTGCTGTTGCCTGATATTTGAAATTCGGATCTTCTTCTAACATTTTCTTAATGTTTGGCGCATGTTCGTCAATTAAATCATTTAACGGAAGCATACCGCCGTCTTTTCCCAGTTTTTCAAGGTCAGAAGTAGACTCACATGCAATAATATCTGCAAGTTGTCCTGATGCAACCATGTTCTGGAATGCTGTGGAATAATCAGAGTTAGAAGATGCCACAACTCCTTTTAATTTTACACCTGTCTCTTTTTCGATTTCTTTCCATACTTCCCAATCTTCATTGAAAGGTGTTCCGGACAAGAACATAAATGCTGTAAATTCTTTGCTTCCGCCTTCTTTACCTGCTGTTTCTTCTTTTTTCTTGCTGTCACCACAGCCTGTCATAAGAGCAGATACCCCCAGAACTGCTGCCAGCAAAAACGCTGTTACCTGTTTTTTCTTCATTTCTAAAATCCTCCTTTAATATAAATTAACCTTTTACACCACCAAGTGTAAGACCTGTTTTAAAATACTTCTGTACAAACGGGAATACCACAACCATAGGCAGAATTGCCATAATAATCAAGGCATATACCTGTGTTGTCGGCGATGTCAAAGAGTCTCTTGTAACGATTGCCGCATCTGACGGATTTGCCACACGCTCTACAATTAATTTTTTCAAAAATACCTGAAGCGGAATTTTATTATCATCCTTCAAAAGCTGCATGGTCCAGAAATATCCATTCCATCGGCTAATACCATAGAAAAGTCCCACTGTTGCAAGAGCCGGTTTTGATAATGGCAAATATATATTCCAAAACACCCTGAAATGTCCTGCACCGTCAATAAATGCAGCTTCCTCCAGCGCTTCAGGTACCTGTTCAAAAAGCTTTTCATAATAATCAAGTTATATGTTTCAATAGCAAACCCAAAGATAATTGCTGTTCTTGTATTTAAAAGCCCCATGTTGTTAAAGTTCATATAGGTCGGTATAATACCGGCATTAAACCACATGGTAAAAATAACAAACAATGTAAAAAATTTTCTTCCTACCAAAGACTTCTTAGACAGAGCATACGCCATGGTGGTGGTAAAAAACATATTTGCGAGTAAACCAAATACTGTATAGAATATAGCATTTCCATACGCTGTCCATAATCCATCTCTTTTAAATACAGCCTCATAGCTGGCTGTTGTAAATTCTTTAATTCCTAAAAGCACATCTCCGTTTTCCACAAAGAAGGGCTTACTAAAGGAAGAAATCAATACGTAATAAATAGGATACAGAGCAATAAAAGTAATCAGAATTCCCAGAAGTACCATAAATACATTAAAGGTCTTCTCTCCTAATCCCATAACCTGTCCCTGTTTCACTTTTTTTCCTGCCATTTTTCTCCCTCCTACCATAATGCACTGTCAGAAATTTTCTTACTGAACTTATTTGCAAGTATTACCATAATAAATGCCACAACAGACTCAAACAATCCTGCCGCAACAGACAGACCATAATTTCCGTTTTCAAATGCCAGACGGTAAGAATATGTAGAAATAACATCGGCTGCTGAATAAGTTGCCGGCTGATATAAAAGCAAAATTGCTTCGTATCCTACTTTAATAATACCTCCCAATTTCAAAATTAACATTGTTACGATTGTAGGTGTAATTCCGGGAATAGTAACATGAAAAATCTTTTTCAACTTTCCGGCGCCATCAACAGTAGCCGCCTCGTACAACTGGGGATCAATTCCCATAATTGCTGCGATATAAACCAACGCATCAAAACCAGCATTCTGCCATAAAGTCATTAACGTATAAATTCCTTTAAAATACTCCGGCTTTGTCATAAAGTAAATAGGGTCAATTCCCAGCTTTTCTAAAAACAGATTAACCACACCTGTACTTGGTGACAGAAAGTTAATGACAATACCACATACAACTACAACCGAAATAAAATGAGTCAGCAATGTCGACATTTGTGTCATTCTACTGATAAATTTATTTCTCATTTCTGTAATACAGATTGCAAGTGCAATGGGTACCGGGAAGCAAATCAAAAGCTGCCAAAAAGAAATCATCAATGTATTTTTTAATACTCTTAAAAAATCCCTTCCGGTAAAAAATTCAATAAAATTATCAAGTCCTACAAAGGTACTTCCCTCTATCCCCTGAAATACGTTATAGTCATAAAATGCAATTCTAAGCTCAGTCATTGGACGGTATGCAAAAAGCAAATACCAGACAAGACCGGGTATTAATAAGAGATATAATTCTTTTGCTGCTAAAATCCTTTTAAACAGCGGTTTCTTTTTTTTCACCTGTTTTCTCCTCTCCTTTTCTTCTTTTTTCTGAAACGTCTCATGCAATAACCACACCTTATCGGATTTTAGAAAAAAAGTAAATCATCAAATTCCACCTGTATTTTTTTTATCTTTCTTTTTTGTATATCTTTTTCTGTATATCCCTTGATTTTAAGCTGTTCTTCCAGACTTTTCATCATCATTTTTCAACACATCACCATTTTTCAACCCTTGAAATCTGCAAGAAATGCCAGTATAATTTTTTTATCGACATATTTGTTCACAGCTAAAGGAGATATAAATGTATAAACATGTTCATGGCAGATATCAGCAAAAATTGAATATTATTTTTATTATTCTGTCAGTTTTCATAACCCTTATCCTTTCTTCTGTTCTCGGATTTTTTCTCTCCAGACAATCAGAGGAAAGCTACAAAAATTCTATATCACTTTCCAGAACAATCTTAGAAGAGAAAGCAGAAACATCACTAATTAATATTTCCAATACCATGACCGATATTGTAAATGATTCCCTTATCAAAGAATGGTCGACTTCTTATCAAAAAGATAATTTCTATTTTCTGTCTTCTCAAGTACAAAGAGCCTTGACAAAATATTGTAGTACCAGTGAAACACGCTTTCAGACTTATTTACTTATTGATAATACTAATACTACAAATGATGAAATCGCTCCTTCCGATGTTCTTTCACCGAAAGGCTCTTTTTTCTGTTTCGGACTTTTTGAAAAGTAAAGATTTGACCCCAAAAGATTTGTCCAAAATCAGAGAATATTTTAGCACTCACATGTTTCCTTATGTGCTCCCTCATTACAACGAAAAAGGGCAGTTAGACTTTCTCTATTATTGGATTAAAGGATATCAGCATCCTCAAACCTGTATTTACATGGCAGAAATCCCTGTAAATTCCATTGTAAATAATACTGAAAATCAAAAATTCTGGATTGCAAATGATGACGGGCTATTCCTTCCCTGTACGACAGATAAGGAAACAACCAAGCTGTTAAAAACTCTTCAGCAATATATAAATCCTAACAAAAGCATAATAAAGACTTCGGATTACTATATTGCGTCCTCACATTTGCCTTCTATGAATTGGAGTATATACTATTTATATGACCACAACAGTCTTGGCATCCTGAACATCTTCTTCTTTCTGGTTTTCGTAGTTCTTATCTATATTTTGCTGTCTACTTTGTTTTTTTATATAGCAAAGCTTTTATATCAACCAATTTATGAGACTTTAAAACCAACACTAAAAGAAGAAAACGAACACTTTGATGAATTCAAAATTTTAGACGAAAACTTAAACCGACTTCAAACTTTAAATAAAAATTTACTGGAAACACAGAAAACTACTGATAGACTTATGGTTCAACAATATTATCAAAACCTTCTGACAGACTGTAACGGTTATCTTGCAGAGATTAAAAAACCTTATTTCTCAGAAACCGCAAACTTTTGTGTAGGGCTCCTCTGCCTCCATCCGGAACAGGAAGATGCTCTGGACACTGCTTTATTGGGACAGTTAGAGCTTTACAAAAATATTTTGTTTCAGGAATGTATTAAACAAAAAAATTGTTTCATGGTAAAATTATCCATGTATCGCTGTGGATTGATTATTCAGGCAGATAATTTAGATCAGGCAAAGAAACTATTAAACCAAATTTTTTCCCATTCAGAAGGCTTAAATAAAACAGAAAAAAGCTGGGAAGAACAGATTATTTTAAGTCCGGTAAAAAAAGGATTGGAAAATATCAATAGTTCTTATCGAGAAACTTTAAAAATAGCAGAATATCTCTCTATGCTGCCACATGACAAAATTATTACTTATGACTCTATTGCTTCTGTGGATTGTACTACCTACTCTTATCCTCTTTCCACAGAAAATAAATTGATTTCAGAAGTAATAGATGGACAAGAAAAGGCGCTGGATTTATTTGATGAACTCATCCGTGAAAATCTTACCAAGAAAAGACTTTCCATGGAAGTGCTGCAAAATTTTGTCTATACCTTAATCGGAACAGTTAACCGAATTTTTCAGGAATTAAAGTCCTCTCCGGAAGATTTTATCGGACGTCCGATTAACTACGAATACTGGTACGCCCATTGGGGAGACTCTGTAACAATTACTGCTATAAAAGCCGTGCTTTCCGATGTAATTGCAGCAAAAAAACAGCGCAGTCAAACACAAGATGAACTTTTATTAACACAAATGCTGGATTATATTCACGAAAATTTTAAAGACAATATTATGCTGAACGACTTAGCAGACCAATTTAATATTTCTCCAAAATACTGCGGTATTTTATTTAAGCAGCTAAGTGACAACAATTTCAAAGATTATTTAAACCGATATCGTATTGAACAGGCAAAAAAATTAATTCAGGAAAGACCTTCTATGAAAACAAAGGATTTAAGTGTTATGACAGGCTTTAACAGCTCCAACACTTTTATCCGTGTATTTGGGAAATATACAGGCACAACCCCTCAAAAATACGCAGAACAAATTATGGAAAATAAGCTTTAGCAGATAGGACGTGATAAAATGGAAATACTCAGCTCCTGCAAAGACTCTATTGCAAACTGTATTGAACAGAAGTTTTTTGCCATCGCCCATTTATACAGCGATGAAAAGCCTATGGATATGCACATTCATGATTGTTACGAGATTTATTATTCCATATCCGGCGGAAAACAGTTTTTAATCGATAACTGCTTTTATAATATTTTCCCCGGTGATATTTTCTTTATTAACCAGTACGAAAGTCATCATCTAACACAGATTGACAGTCAGGTACACGAACGCATTATTATTTCTATTTATCCTGACTTTTTAAAGTCTTTGTGCACAGAAAACACCAATTTGGACGCATGCTTTCAAAACAGAAGTATGCGCTCCAATCACAAAGTCTCTCTGACCACAGAGGAACAGAAAAACTTTCAGTATTTTATTCATAAGCTTTCTCATATTCAAGGATATGGTTCTGACATTTTAGAAAAGGCTACCTTTTTAGAATTGATGGTTTTTCTCAATAAAAGATTTCATAAAAACCGTATTGCAGATACAGATAAAGAAATCGGCTCAAATGCACAGGTAGACAGTATCTTATCCTACATTAATCAACATATTGAAGAACCTTTAAGTCTGGAGCAGCTGTCATCTCACTTTTTTTTAAGTTCCTCTTACTTATGCCGGCTCTTTAAATCTGCCACCGGCACTACCATTAACAAATATATTACCGCCAAACGCATTTCTTATGCAAAAGAGCTGCTGGCAGAGGGATATACAGTAAGTGAAGCCAGTATAAAATGCGGATTTAATGATTATAGTAACTTTTTTAAGGCGTTTACCAAAGCGACGAAAGTATCGCCTAAAAAATATGCCCAGTTTTTGGCACAATGAGAATGAATTAGGAAAAGGGTTGTGCACGGGCATAAATTTGCTCCCTGCATCAACCCTTTATTTCTGATTTTCATAAGAACCAAAGAATTCTCTTAAATTTAATAAGGACTTTACTAAAATTTCCTGTTGTTCATCATCTAAATCCTTTAAAAGAGCCTGTATCATTCCGTCATGAAATTTCTTATGGTGCTCATTGGCCTTACGCCCCTTCTCTGTAAGATAAATAAGGACAACTCTGCGGTCTTCCTCGCTTCTTTCCCTTGCCACATATCCCTTCTTCACCAAACCGTTAATAGCAATAGTCAAAGTACCTACCGTAACGGATAAAAGTTTTGCAACAGAAGACATATTTTTGGCACTTTCTTCTCCGATTGCCTCCATAATATGCATATCATTGACAGAAATATCTTTAAATTCAGAAGTAATCAGTGCTTTCCCTTCTATATCCATAATTTCCTGAAATAAATTTACAAGAATATCATGGAATACCTCATAATGATCCACTTTATCACTCCTTCGACATTCTTCTGCATTTATTATATCCGATTTAGGTGATAAAACAACGGGTTTTTATTTGAATTCTTTTTCTACTTCCGCTCGACAAGGCATCCCATCTTGAGCCCCAAATTTTTCAACGGACATTCCTGCTGCAATATTCGCAAATCTCAGAGCTTTCTTTAGTGAGACTCCCTCTGCAATTTGCGCAGCTAATGCTCCATTTAAAGTATCTCCTGCACCAGTTGTATCCACTACATTCGATTTTCGACAAGGCACCTGCAAAATATTTCCATCAGATAAGCAACATACTACTCCCTTTTCTCCCAACGTCACAATTAATTTTTCTTTATACTTTCTTAAAAGATCTTCTAATTTATTATTACCTCCAAATATAATTTTTGCTTCATGCTCATTCGGTGTAATATATGTTACTTTTTTTATAAGCTCTTCATTTAAAGCATACGCTGGCGCCGGATTTAGCAATATCTTTACCCCTTTTTCATAGCAAATATCAATCGCATATTTTACTGTCTCAAGAGGAATTTCATGTTGGAGTACTACCAACTCAGAATTCAGTAAATCCTCTTTAATCATATCAATGTAATCACAATCTACTTTTTCATTTGCTCCTGCTACTACTACAATTGCATTATCATTCTCTCCCACAGTAATTGTTGCTATTCCTGTATATACCCCTTCTACTCTCTTTATGTTTTTAGTAACGACTCCATTCTGGTTTAAATTTTTGATTAAGATTTCACCGTTTGCATCCTTACCTACGCATCCAAACATTTCCACTTCTGCGCCTAATCTTGCCATTGCAACTGCCTGATTTGCACCTTTACCACCAGGTATATATGAAATACTTTCTCCTCTTAAGGTCTCTCCCTTTAACGGAATTCTGTCCACTTTAACAGTCATATCCATGTTAATACTTCCAAGTACAGAAATTTTCATTCTTTTATTTCCTTCTCTCTTTAAATCTTGATAATATAGAAAACAGAAAGTCCATTCTATTGTCTGCTGGTACTTTCTGGTTTTCTGTTTTTACATTGTTTTAAAAGCGCCTAAGTTCTTTTAATATTTTCTTTTACCTTTCTTAGATGCTCCAACATAGCATTTACAGCCTTCTCTTTATCCCTTTTTACAATATACTCTACAATTTTTCGATGTTCTTGATTAATTTCCGTTTTTCGTGACTTTTTCTGTGTTGTTTTTTAGTTAATTCATCTATCACATCATAATATGTATCAATAAAATTTACAAACATTGCATTTTGGGATAATTCAGCAAGCTTATAATGAAAATAATAGTCTACTGAGTTTCCGTTAATCTGCTCTTGTATCGGATTTAAAAACTCCTCTAATTCCAAAATTTTTTCATCTGAAGCTAAATCGACTACTTTTTCCACAACTCTTTCTTCTACACATTCACGCATCTCAAGCAAATCTATATATGTAGCCTCTTTAAGTGAAATACCATTTTTACTCCTAAGAATTTCCATAATATCAGGATTTACAAGAGTTCCGTCTTTAGGTTTTCTAACTATATACTCTCGTGCTTGAAGAATTGTTAATGCTTCTCTTAAAATTCCTCTGCTAATTCCAAGTTCTTCTGCCAGTTCCAGCTCATTGGGCAGTTTGTCTCCCGGTTTCAGCTCACCTGTTTCAATTTGCTCAATAATCGACTGTGCTACTTTATCTGATAGCCTCTCATTTGTTATTCTTGTAAATCCCATATTGTTAAATCTCCCTATTCCATCTATTTTTCTCCGTTTTGCAATCAATCATTATGCCTATATTTATATTATCATAGGAAAATTATAACGTCCATAGGCTTACAATTCACTCACTTCAAAATTGCCAAAAATTGTCCTTCCCATAGAAAGTGATCCGCATCCAAACATACCGTATTTATAATCATAATCCTTCACTTCTATTATTTTCTCTCCATCAATAAGTAATTCTATGCTTTCTCCCTTGGATTGAACAGTAAATTCATAATTCTGATTAAATTTCCATTCAAAAGAAGTTTCTGTAATTTTTTATATCCCATAGAATTTTTATAAAATGCCACTTTCCCTGGTTCGGAAAATCCTATTGCATATCCTCTCATGGCTCCTTGTGCTCGCACCTGAAGTAAATGAGACGTTCCGTTAATTGGCATAATAGAAGTTTTTATCAAATAATCTTTTGCATAATAATTTCCTGCATAAGCAAATGCTTCCTCACATCTCATCAAAGATAACTTTCCATCTTCCACATCCCATGCTCCATGATTTACTGCAAACGGAGTAATTGTTCCAAATTCTTTCTTTTGTTTACGAAAATCAATACTATATTTTGATTTACCTGTTATGTCCATAGAGTCTACATAGATAACACCTAATGACTTCGCTTTCTGTGTAGAATACCCTTCTATAACAATTCCGATTTCATCAATTAAGTCTCCTTGAGTGTCAGGAATATCATATTCTACGGTCAGCCATTCGTTCTCTACTAATTTAATATAACCGGATAAGTGTTCCTTCTTATCGCTCATAGTTCGAATATATGGCGCAATTCCCAGTGTTTCCCATCCGTTCCATTGTTCTAAAAATAACCGCATCGTCATTTTTTGTCCTGAATATACAGTTGGTGTAAACACCGGACTATATCTCTCATCTGAAAAATTGTCTCTTGTATAGAATGGTTTATAGTAGAGTTTGCATTGATTTCCTCTGCTCATTCTATCCACTAACACTTTCAATGAGCCCTTCCCCGTCATAAATTTTTCTGTTGAATGTGACATCATACAGAAAAATTCATCTGACAAGCGCATATTATGTGTAGAACCCGGCAATGAAAAGTCAAAATGAATTTCTCCAAATTTCAAAGCCTCTTTTAAATTTTCCGGTATATCTTCTCCTGCTAAGCGATACCCCAATGCAGCAACTTCTTTTGCATAAGACGGAACATCCAAATTATTTAAACTTCCCGAAATTCCGGATAACACAATTCCATCATTAATCGGTTTTCTGTATTTGCCTGGTATACCTGAAATTCCACACATAACACCAAGCACCGTACCTACATTTCCGGCATTACAATCTGTATCCCAACCACACATTGTTGCAATCTCTACTGTTCTTGCAAAATCACCTTTTCCGTAAAGCATAGCCAGAACACATACTCCCGCATTCGGTATAATATGGCAGACTCCCTTATATTTATCATATCCCCAGTCTCTTACCAACATTTCATAACAGTCTCTAAAATTGTCAGGATTATTCTGGTAAAAATCGATAACAGCATCAGCAACTTTATGGTATGTACAATCTTCAGGAATTTCCGATAAACCGGTTTCTATAATTTCCATAATGTCCTGTGTTTCAAATGCTTTGGAAATGCAAGCACAGAAAAATCTTGCTCCATATTTACCATTTCCATCATGAGAAACACTTGCAGCAATCTCTCCGTAATCTGCTGCTTTTTTCACATTACAAGGATTTACCAAACCCCATGTATCTATAAAAATTTGTCCCCCGATCTGCTCTGCCATAATCTTTCCGTTTTGTTTAATTGAGCCTGAATCCGGTGCTGGAATACCATGCTTTAAATTTAAATATGCTGTATGTTCAGTGCTTATTCCATATCCACCCCACCAGAACATTCCAACTCCTTCTCTCGCATAGTTTAACCACGCCTTTGCGACATCCTGAGGTATTAATTCTCTGTCTTTTGCATCATCATACAATGCTCTTAAAAAATATACCGGTCCATTTACATCGTCATCCGCCGCAAAATTTTTAAATTCCTTTACATACCCTGTAATATTTCCATAGGTATCTCTTATTCTTTCATACGTCCAAATCGTAGGTTCCACAGGTGCCCCCAGACGAATACCTATATTCATTCCTAAAAATCCTGCATAAACCTTCTCCAGATAATTTTTTGGTATCATCGCATTTTCCACCTTTATAAATTCTAGCAAATCAATGCAGCCAGTTTTTCTGCATATTCAAAAATATCAATGCCTTTTGTAAAACTCAGACAAGTTCCTGACGGATATCTTGTTTTTTCTTTCCACTTATCCGGAATATTTTTAGCACCATATTTTGCCCCTAATACAGCTCCTGCAATAGCACCGATGGTGTCTGCATCTCTTCCAAAGTTTCCTGCTAATATTAATCCTGACTTGAAGGATTTGTTTTCCAGCATCAAACATCCAAAAACTTCCGGTAATGCCTCTGCAACAGTAGAGCGATGCGTGGAAAACAATTCATTATGTAAAGGCATCCAAGCATTCGCTATGTCCCCATCTGCCTCTTTTACAATATTCATCGCTCTGTTTAAAGTTTCATAAAACCAACTATCCGGAGGAGCAATCTTAAATATCGCCTCCATAATATCTTCCATATCTGCATCTACCATTGCCAGAGATACTGCTACTGCCACTGCCTGTGCACCCCAAATACCTTCTCTATAATGACTCACACAAGCATCCCTGTATGCTAAATCCGCTGCCCTTTCCGGATCTCCGGCACATACAATTCCAATAGGACCAGATCTCATTGCCGCACCATCACTCATATAATAAGCATTATACATACCTGACTGCGGAGGGCGTAATCCTCTTCTCAAATTGTTGCAAGCTTCAACTTCACTTACACCACCACGTTTTAATTCGTCCTCTGTTGCTACATATTTAAACCACATATTAACGACATCATCAGATGTAAAATTTCCTTCGTGCTCAATCAACAATTTTGCTGTCATCAATGCAAATTCTGTATCGTCTGTACTCCAAGAAGCTCCTTTGTTAAAATCCGTAGTAATTCCATAATCTCTTTGATTATCAGCGCCTCTGGCTGCATCTCCAAAAGAGTCTCCGATTGCAAGCCCACTTAATGAACCAATTGCTTTATCTAACGCTAAATTTTTATTTTGAATTAAATCTTCTCTTGTAATCATATTTGCCTCCCATATCTTATTTGTTTAATACTTCATTTGCATACTCTGTGACTTCTTTTCCACCTAAATCATTCCACTCTTTCACAAACTCATCAAAAGTATCTATGGATTTCTTACCACTAATTACATCTGCAACATATTCTTTATATAAGGCTTCACATGCATCCCAACTTGTTACATACTCATCAGGTAAGATAAATTTATTATCCAGAGAACCATACTCTTCTGTCATTTCCAATGATTTTGTAGCTGCCTCTGTATAATATGGCGTTTCTTCTGAAAATTCTGCTTCGAAGCCTTTTAATGACTCATGAAATCTCGGCCACCATTCTGCACTTTTATCTGTCAGCACATATTTTCCGTCTTCAATATTATACTGTTCACCTTCATATCCCAGTTTATCTAATACTTGTCCTTCTGGACTTGCCATATACTCAAGTATCGCAAATGCTTCTTCTTTATGTTCAGAATATGCACTTATTGCCCATCCTCTTGACTCTTTACTGGTATCGCTTGACACATATCCCTGACTTTCACCTTTTGCCGGTGGAAGTACCATAAGTTCTGCCTCATCTCCATTTTGTGTTGTCATTTTATTGTTGTATACATTAATAACACTACCCTGTGTTCCTGAAATCACACCGACTTCTCCATTATAAAAAGCACTCTCCTTAGTGTCCCACTTTTTAGAAAGCCACTCATTGTCCAAAAGTCCTTCTGTATAGAGCTCTGCATAAAAAGCTAATTTTTCTTTTTGCTTAGCACTTACTTTATTGTAAACATAGGCATCACCTTCTTTTTCCCATGTCTTGGTAATACCAAATGCCTGGTTGAAAATTGTATCAAGCTCTAATAAAACTTCACTATTATCTCCTGTCATTGTAAATGCTTCTTTTAAATTATTCTTTTCTTTTAACTCTTGGAAGAAAATTTTATAGTTTTCCACAGTCGGATTTTCTAACAATGTCTTTCCGGACTCCGTTGCTTCAAACCAATCTTTTCTCACCAGTGGAACTGGTATTCTATCTGGAGACAGCCATAATAAATATGGATAATTTTTAATTCTTTCTTCATTGTATGGGCTGCATCATGCTTTTAATATATGTAGAAGACTCAATATATGGTGTTAGGTCTTCAAGAATTTCTTGTGTAATGGCAAACTGATAATCGCCTCCTTGAAAATACATCAAATCCGGTATTTTCCCACTCTGAATAAGCAGTCCCATGCTTTCTGAATAACTTCCCTCTGAAATTGGTTCTAATTCAATTTTAATCTCTTTTCCTAATTGTTCAGATACTCCTTTGCTAACTGCTTCAAGGAATTTTACAGAAACCTCATCATCTGGTGACATATCTTTCATAACCATACTGATTGTCACAGCTTCTTCGTTATTTGTGGACTCTGCTCCATTTGCTTCTTCTTTTTCTTTTCCTCCACATCCCATTACAGTCCCTGTTAAAATTGCTGCAGTGAGAAATAAACTCATAATCTTTTTTGTTCTTGTTTTCATAAATCCTTTTCTCCTTTACATTGAAATAAAACTACACCCTAAACTTCACTTCTATTCTTTAACTCCACCTGCTAATACATCACTTGTATAATATTTTAAGATAATTGGATATAGCAATAAAATAGGAATAACTGCTATAACGATAGTGGCTGCCTTTAGTGAACCATTATCCAACTGTGCAATATTGTTATTAGCCATAATATTTGCTGCTCCTACAATTACTTGTGTATCTGAATTAACCACAAATTGTTTTAATAAAACCTGCAACACCGTATTTTTCTTACTGGTAAGGAAAATACTTGATTTAAAAAATTCATTCCAGCGAAATACTGCATAAAACATACCCACTGTAAGCAATGGAACTTTACATAATGGCATCATAATCTTAAAAAGCACATTAACATGACCTGCACCATCAATTCTCGCAGCTTCTATTAAAGATCCCGGTATATCTTCCATAAAACGCATTAAAATAATCAGATAATACACATTTACGCATTTATAAAATACCATGGAGAATAAACTATCCAGTAAATGAATATCCTTCATTAAAAAGTATTCCTGAATAATCCCAGGTTCAAAAATCATCATTATAATGAAGAAATACATAAAAATCTTTTTCCCCACTAATCCCGGCCTTGTAAGAACATAAGCTGCACTGGCTGTCATAACCAAGTTTAAAAACGTTCCTACTACTGTAATAAAGACTGAATTTAATATGCTCCTAATAACTAACGGCTGGCTCAAAATCACCTGAAAGTTCACCAGCGAAAAACCTTTTGGCAGAATATCCCAACCTTTTAATGCATGCACTTTATCAGGATGTGACAAAGACTGTGCTAAAATATTCAGCATCGGAATTAACATAGAGGCTGCAAGAAAAATAAGGATAATTCCCATAATAATTTTGGAAACAGATAATTTTTTACTACTTTTCATTTACCACGCCCCCTTACCAGTTAACTTTTTCGATGTCAAATGAGTTGTTATAATTAGTACGGTTCCCACAATTCCTTTAAACAAATTGGCTGCTGTTGCAAAAGAATACTGAGAGTTTTGAAGTCCTATCCTATAAACATATGTATCAATAATGTCAATCTCGGAATTAACTGCCGGGTTTGTAAAATTAAGCACCTGATCTAACCCTGCATTCATAAAAAATCCAATATTTAAAAATTAATACTGTTACCATTGTAGTTGTTAATGCCGGAAGAATAATGCCTTTGATAACCTGCCATCTAGATGCTCCATCCATACGTGCTGCCTCGTACAATGTAGAGTCAATTCCCAAAATTGCTGCCATATAAATAATCGAATCCCAACCTATGGATCTCCATGCCTCTGATGCTAATAAAATCCATCTTATTGCACCTTTACTTGTCAATAAATCTACACTTTCCAGTCCTAAGCTATTTAAAATATTGTTTAATATCCCAGTAGACGGAGACAAAAAATGAAAACCAAATACCAGCTATTACAACCCATGATAAAAAGTGTGGAAGATATGACACAACCTGAATACTTTTTCTAAATTTTCCCGCTTTAAACTCATTTAGCATCAATGCAAAAATAATTGGAAGTGGAAAAATCATAAAGATTTTCATAGCGCTAATAATCAAAGTATTTCCTAATATTTGAAGGAATGTAGGTGTTGAAAATAATTTTTGAAAATATTTTAATCCTGCAAATACATCATCTCCCATTATTTTATAATCAAAAAATGCTAATTTCATTCCGTAAATCGGAATAACATGAAATATGATAAAAAAGATTAGCGTTGGCAGTAACATAAAGTACAACACCTTGTTCTGCTTCACATACTTCATCTTTGACTGAAAGCGAGGTTTTTTAACTGCTTTCACTGTATTTGTCATTCTGTTTTTCCTCCCTTCTTATATGTCTACAATAAGTTCTCCCAAGGGTACATGCTGCTGTGCACCATATACGTCCGTATCAAAACAAGTACCGGACGAAGTTATTCTATCATAAGTAATTTTAATACCCTGTGCCTGATCAAAAAAAACAATCTGTGTAATCATGCTTTCTTTAATATGATAAATTTTTGCTATACATTCTTTAGTAATTATTCCACTGTTTTTTACTTTCTCGTATACCTCTTTTGTATCAAAAAGTACATCTAAAGTAATTTCAAATGGTCCACTATTCTTAGATCTTATAATTTTTGCTATATCGTACAATTTCTTTTCTGCCATTTTCTACCTTCTCTCAAATCCTTACGAATTCTATTTTAAAATTATCAATTCCATTATTTACCTTCATCAAATGATACACTGAAAATTCATATACTGCCCCGAAACTAATGTCACTAGGAGCAAAAGGAAAGGCTAAATTTCCTGCCGTAGATTTTCTTCCTTCATATCCATAATGTAAAAAACTGGAACGTAATGTACCACAAATGGAATCTGCCATTTCCTGCGTTTTTGCAATTACTTCAAAAACAACCCCTACTTCGTGCGGCAAATCTTTACATGGTTCTAATTCTCCCATTACACCATTTATACCATAATTAATGAAATTCATAGTATAGGTATCTTCTGGCACATCACTATAATATTTCTTTACTTGCTCTTTTGCTAAGTTTTCAATCAACTCTAATTTAGAAATTAAAATAGGATCTCTCACTCCTGCAACAACAAAGGTTCTGTATGCTACTTTCATCGCACCCTCTAGCTTGATGAAATATTCTTCTGTTGGATATATTTTACTCCCTGTGACAAATACACTACTTTCATCAATTTGGGTAAATGTACAATTTTCCAAATCTAATATTTGACCTGGACCATGAAGCTTATAAGGATGGCTTTTCTCATAAAAAGTATGTGCTGCAACTGACAATGGTGTGCATTTTCTTTCCTCAGATAACGGTGTGATAATAAACCCATCTTTTCTTATCGTTCCTAACATACAATCTTTTGTAGTTCCCGGGACCGCACATAAGGCAGCACATTCTAATATTTTTCCGGCATGATAACCGTATGCCAAATCAAATCCATAAAATTCTGCTGCTGCTGCAAAAGGTGCCGGATCGTATGCTCTTCCGCAAATAATCAACTGAGCGCCTTTTTTTAATGCTTCCACAATAGGCTCATGTCCCATTTGAGCA
>ENA-OPYY01000094-OPYY01000094.1-human-gut-metagenome-genome-assembly--contig:-NODE-94-length-37042-cov-2.695056_pt1 | contig 37042 bp, 29 predicted proteins | sample MGYA00242472_ERZ504481 | MGnify/ENA primary metagenome ERZ504481 (study PRJEB26092, sample SAMD00036265) | human gut metagenome | host: Homo sapiens | study: EMG produced TPA metagenomics assembly of...
ATGCAAAGAAAGAACTTGCCAGATTAAAAGAAGCAAGGGATGAACTGGAAAAGAAAAAGTTTGTAACCCAAAACATGCACAAATTACTCATGTAAGCCTTATTTCATAAAGGATTTGGGAATTTAAAAATAACCCATTTGTACCACAAATGCCCGAAAAAACATGAGAAAATACAAGAATTTATAAGAAAAAGAACCTTTCAAGAAAAAATTGCACAAAGGCTGAAAAGCCAGTATTTATAAGGCTTTGAGAGGATATGAGGAGATAAAATGGAGAAAATAAAGGTACTATTTATTTGCCACGGCAATATCTGCCGCAGCACCATGTCCCAGTTTGTCTTCCAGGACATGATCAACCAAAAAGGTCTCACTGACCAGTTTTACATTAATTCAGCGGCTACCAGCCGGGAGGAAATCGGAAATGGTCCCCATTATGGGACGGTAAATAAGATGAAACAGGTTGGAATTCCGGTTCTTCCACACAGGGCGGTTCAGATGACAAAAAAGGATTACCGGGAGTATGATTATCTGATTGGCATGGACGAGGCCAATATCCGAAATATGATGCGGATTGCAGGCGGCGATCCGGAGGGGAAGATTCATATGCTGCTTGATTACAGTGATTCACCAAGAGCCATTGCGGATCCATGGTATACAGGAAATTTTGATATCACATATGATGATGTTGTGGAAGGATGTACTGCTTTTTTTAATTATCTGGAGGAAAGTGGCAGTATTTTTTGATTGAAATAGTGCGAAATCAATCATGTGCGGAGAGTGAGGACTGTTGTATTATGGTACAGGCCGCTGAGGTCTGTCAGAGAATATAATAAAATAGTTATTTGGTACTTCCGGAGGGAGAATTTGTCGATGAAAAATTCTTTACATCCGCCAGCATTGCTTATATACTGATAGCAGAGCAGCTCTTTTGGGAATCAAATCCCAGTCTATTTTCTTAGCTGTAAAGGAGTAACATCAAACAGTACATATATAGAGGCTGCAGAGTGTACATATAAGAGCAAGCAGCTTCTATAGATAGGCTGTAACAGGGATTAGAAATAAAAATTTTATGTAATTTTCCCAATGTGCTTATTTACAGTTCTTAAAACGTAATCAGGCCTAAGTGGTCTTATTACCGTATCTAATCAATTTCATGGGTGTTTCGCCCGGGCTAACAGGAAAGAATGAGGAGTATAAATGCAGGAAGGTTATGAATGTTTCATAGAGGACTTTCGCCAGAGGCTTCTGGAGGCAACAGGATTTGGAGCAGACAGAATTTATTATAAGAAAAAGGAAGAGTATCCGGTTACACCGGGGGACCGATTGTTTATAAAGCGGAGGGAAGCCGGAGAGATTGCGGAGATCTGTGCTTTGTATATTTCAGATCTTTATGAAGAATATTGTCAGGGAGCAGAGATAGATGAGCTTCTCGGTGATGTTATGAAACGGCTGGAAAGTTTTTCGAGAACAGACATTGCTAAAAATGTTAAACTTCTGAATGATTATGAAAAGATAAAAAAAGAACTTTTTATCAGGCTTGTAAATGTACAGAGGAATAAAAGTGATCTGGAAGACGCTGTGTGCAGAGTCCTGGGAGATATTGCAATGGTTCTCTATGTGAAAATGGGAGAAATGGAACATTATATGACCAGTATGAAAATTAAGCGGCATATGATAAAACACTGGAACAGGGACGAGGATAAGATATTTGAAGAAGCTCTTTTGAATACGTATTTTATTTCTCCGCCAAGAATTTACTGCTGGGAAAAAATGATTTTTGACCCAAGATATGACGGGGAAAATTTTATGAATATACTTGCTGATTATCCCATCAGAAAGGATGCAATAGGAAATTGCCTGAGTACGGTAAGAAGGACAAATGGTGCAGTTGCAGTTTTTCTTCCGGGAGTAGCGGAGCGGCTGGCAAATCTTTTTCAGGGAAGCTTTTATCTGGTGTTTACCAGTATACATGAGGTGATGATTCATAATGCAGCAACTGCAAAACCGGAGGATCTTCGCAGAGTTCTGGAGGATACCGTAAGGGATACCACGCCGGAAGAGGATTTCCTGACACTTAATATTTATTTTTATGACAGGGATACAGGTCAGTTCAGCCTCTGTCAGACACAGGAGGCAGAAGAAGTCTGATATTTTAGAACGGCAGGGAAAATGCACTGGTTCTGATGAAAAGATAACGCAGGGGAAAAGTATGCATATACTGTCATAAAAGGAATATCAGGGGGAAACACCTTTGGCATATAAAATTGTACTTGACGCAGGACACGGCGGAGGTGATCCGGGAGCTGTTTATCAGGGAAGACAGGAGAAAGATGATACGCTCACACTCACCATGGCTGTAGGAGAAATTCTGGAAAGAAACGGGATTGATGTGGTGTATACCAGAACTGAAGATATATATCAGACTCCGTTTGAAAAAGCAAAACTTGCAAATGAATCCGGGGCAGATTATTTTATTTCTTTTCACAGAAACAGCAGTCCAAGAGATAATCAGTATCAGGGCGCTGAGGTTCTGGTATATGACCGCAGTGGAATAAAATATGAGATGGCTGAAAATATACTTGGAGCGTTGGGGGAGGTTGGATTCCGTGAGATAGGTGTTAAGGAACGTCCCGGTCTGGTGGTGTTAAGGCGCACAAAAATGCCTGCACTTCTGGTCGAAGCAGGATTTTTGAATACGGATTCAGATAACGAGCTTTTTGACCAGCAGTTTGATGATACGGCAGATGCCATAGCCGGAGCGATACTTGGTACACTGACGGGAGAAACGATAGAAGATCCTCTTTATTATCGTGTTCAGACAGGAATTTTCAGAAACCGGGAAAATGCAGACAGAATGCTGTATCAGCTGATGGAACAGGGATATCCGTCTTTTATCCTAGAGGAAAACGGTCTTTATAAAGTGCAGACGGGTGCTTTTCAGCAGATAGGAAATGCAGTGGATATGGAACAGAGATTGCGCGATGCAGGATATAGTACTATAATTGTAACAAAATAAATGTTAAGGTTCATTTTGTTTATAGCAAGGGGGTGTAATTTATTCCGGCATGCTTGTGAATAAGATGAGCTTTGACAAGGAATTTTCAGTTTTTTGCTATAAATGAGCAAATATCGAATTTTGCACAATAGAATCCGTAACACACAGACATAAAGGGAATATTAAGCTTTATATGTGCATCTTATAAAGACAAATTCGTGATGATTTTGTGTACTTTTTCAAATTTGCTCATTCATAGTTTTTTGTAAATTACGGTCAGATACCTGGTGTGTTCGTAAAGTATAAACATGACAAAATAAATATTACAAACGAACAAATGATAAATTTTGTACAATATAGTTTTTAATGAGTAAACACTGAAATTTTGCATAAAAAATTGTAATGTACAGATATAAAGGAAGTGTCAGAGTTTATATGGGAATTATACAGAGATAAACAGATGGACCCTTATTTGATTTTAGAAAATGTACATTTACAGAAGAGTACGTGAGGAAGAGGAAAGATAAACTATATAAAGATAAACGGAAGAGTTTTTGCAGAATTTCCGGAAAGTAAATTGATAGATAAAAACCTTGGAGTGGGAGGAGAGTACAAATGACAGAGTATGAGAAATTTTTGCAGGAATTGGAAACATTTATTTTTGTGGAAAATAAACCGGAGAAAGTGGATATTATTTTTGTTCCGGGAAATGGATATCCGCAGATGGCAGAGCAGGCAGCTATATTATATAAGGAAGGGATTGCTTCCTGCATTCTTCCAAGTGGAAGATATAGTGTTACACTGGGAAAATTTGTGGGGGTTCAGGCAAAATCTGATAAATACTATGAAGATTATCATACAGAATGGGACTTTCTGAAAGATGTTCTTGTAAAAAACGGAGTAAAGGAAAATGATATTTTAAAAGAAGATCGTGCTACTTTTACCTGGGAAAATGCAAAATATTCCAGAATGGTTACAGACAGTAACGAAATATCTGTAAAAAAAGCTATTATATGCTGCAAAACCTATCATGCCAGAAGGGCACTGATGTATTATCAGAAGGCATACCCGGAAACTGAATTTCTGGTATGTCCTTCTGACGTGGATGGAATCAATCGCAGAAACTGGAAAAATACAGAAGAAGGAATTCTGGCAGTCACAGGGGAGGCTACAAGAATCATAAACCAGTTTTCTTTGATGATGGAGTAGGGAAAAAGGACTGAGTTATATCAGGTTTTTTCTGCATAGCAGTCGGAAACTATATGTAGAATTTATAAAGACTAAATATCGAATTTTACACAATAAAATCAGTAATATACGGATATAAAAAATATTAAGTTCTATATGTGCATCTTACAAAGAAAGATTTGTAATGAGTTTGTGCTCTTTTTTTATTAATTTGCTCATTTATAGTTTATAGCCTGCAAATAAAAAGTAATTGATTTTATGTCAAGTACTTTATATAGCAGAATCAGGTATGTGCAAGAGAAAAATTCTATTTGTGCAAGACTAAATTCTGTCGCGGATACAGTGTGGAATTTAAGTTTATAGTTTGCCTCATTTTATAACGCATTTTATAACACTGAAAAAATTATATTTTAGGGGTGTCGAAAAAAACAGAACTATGATATAATACCTATGTCGTAATGTGAAATATTCTGTTACGAAATATTTACAAAAACATAAAAATCTGATATATTAAAAATGAATGAAAACAGGAAATCTGTTACAAACAGATTTTGATTATTATATAGATAAAACTAATGATTATATATTGATGTTGATAATAGATGAGGTGTAATAATGAAAAAAAATAACGGTAAGAGAAATGTACAGTTTTTGGCAGCAGCGGCGTTAACAGCAGCTTTAATGGCAGGGCAGATTCAGCCGGCAGCAGTTTACGGAAGTGAAAACATTCAGGTCAGCAGCCTGATTCCGGATAATGTGACTGTGGAACAGCCGGTACCCCTTTCTGAGATTTCTCTTCCATCCAGTGAATATGGTACTTTATCCTGGGCAGACGAGTCAAGTGTGCCGTCAGAACGCGTACAGTCTTACGATGTTGTTTTTCGTCCCTATAATGCAGCAGATCTTTCAAAAATCTCAGGCTGGGACGGAAGCTCTGATGTGATCTACAGCAGTGTGAGAGTAGTAGTGAGCGGTATTGAAGAAAATGAATCCCAGGAAGAGGAATGGTCTGAGGAGAATAATGGAGAAGCTTCCGAGGATCAGAATGACAGCCAGTGGGAAGAAGAAAACAGCGGCACGGGAGAGAATGACAGTCAGGAATCAGAAGATCACAGCACTGGATCCACAGACGAAGATGCTGGAGAGTCCAAGCCAGATGGACAGGAAAATGACGGAACAGAGGAGGATTCTCAGCAGAACAGTAATGGTGATTCTGCAGACAAAGGCAACAATGAATCTAGCGGAAACAGCCAGACAGAGGGCAGCCAGCAGGATGGAGACAGCGATTCTGCAGAAGAGAATAACAGCCAGGAATCGGAGGATCAGAATGCCGGTTCTAAGGATGAAGATGCCAGTGACTCCAATGGAAACGGTGAGACAGAAGAGGAGTCACAGCAGGATGGAGACAGCAATCCTGCAGAAGGAGAATCTCAGGATAATGCCGGAGATAAAGAGGACATGCCGGAAGCAGGGGAAAAACCGGAGCCAACTGTAACTCCGGAGGCAACTGTGACTCCGGAAGTATCAGTGACACCGGAACCAACTGTAACCCCGGAAGCAGATAAGGATAATATTTTTGAACAGGAAGATCAGAAAGACCAGCGTCCGTCAGATCTGGAAGAAAATCTTACAGAAGAAGAAAAGGAAGAGTTGGCTGCTGCAAATCATACCAGCAACGGGATTTCTGTGTCTGGAATCAATCTGCCATGGTATGTTCAGTTCAGAGCAACCAGCGGAGAGGATTACCAGTTTACAAATGAAAACGAGGCCAATCTGTTTAAATCCTATGAATTTGAGCTTTGGGATCTGAGAAACAATACAGAATATGAAATTCCGGACGGAGAGTATATCAGTGTGACAGTTCCGGTAAAAGCAGGTTATACATACACTATTGAGCATCTTCTGGACAGTGGGGCAATGGAAACGATTGTTCCCAGTGTGGAAGGAAGCACTATGGTATTCAGCACCCATTCTTTCAGCCCCTTTGGTATTGCAGGAAGTAAACCGCTTGTAGGAGGAGAAATTCAGGAAGATGGATACGGGGATTTAGTACCGGTTGCAACAGTAACACCTACCGCTTCTGCAGGAGTAACAGCAGTTCCGGAAAAGGATGACAGCAGCAGTGTACAGAAGCCACAGGATGACAGTAAGGATTCTGATAAACAGACAAATACATCAGAGGACAGCAGTAAAGAAGCTGAAGAAAATGATGGCAGTTCCAAATCTGCGGTGAATACAGGAGACAACACAATGATCGCACCTTTTATAATTCTGGGTGTGGTAGCTATTGTGGTAGTAGGCGTGATTATTTACTTCAGAAAGAAAAAATAAATTATAGTAAGGCATAAGAAAAAAGCCCCCCCATATAATGTTATGGGGAGGGCTTTTTTATGAAAACAAAAACTGTTTTAAGATCATTGTTTCTTGCATATGGCCTGACAGGCGTCTGCCTTCTGCTTCTGGCATTCCTGGCATTTCAGTTTGATCTGGACTGGCGCCGGTATCAGCGGGAATTGTGGCAGTGTATGTAATCTCCTGTCTGGCAGGGGGCTTTATGGCAGGAAAAATCATGCGAAAGGATAAATGTTTTTGGGGGATTTTAGTAGGTCTTGCATATTTTATACTTCTTGTTTTGGTATCCTTTGCCGCAGAAGGAAAGTGGGATATGTCTTTTCAGCATTTGCTGACTACTTTTGTATGTGCCTGGGCGGAGGGGCTCTTGGAGGCATGCTTGCATAACCTAAAAAAAGACTTTTATTTGAGAGAATTTTATGCTATACTATGCCCAGACAATTATATATACATAAGGAGGATATACAATGGAGCATATCAAAACATTAAATACAAAAAATCTGCAGAACACAGTTAAAAAAGGTGGATGTGGTGAGTGCCAGACTTCCTGCCAGTCAGCATGTAAAACTTCCTGTACTGTAGGAAATCAGAGCTGCGAGCATAAATAAGGCGGAGTTCAGGGAAGTCAGTTAAGCAGCGGGTGAGTCCGCTGCTTATTCTTTTTATTTACCGGGAAAGCAGTGTATTTTGTACTAATTTCCCTAGTAAATAAAATATTCTGCGGGAATGTAACCGGATGCACGAGGAATATAAGCGTTCATGGCTGTCTGCATCTGGCCAGAAAAGCAGAGTAAGTCTCTCAGGGATTGAGAGATTTAGGGCGTTCCAAGCGGCTCCGTCCGCTTTGTTCGCAGAAAAGTGTTTTATAAACTGTAAATGAAAAAGAGTGCAAAACTCAGTATTTACTCATTTATGGTTGAACAGATAAAAGTGTACAGAAAGCAGACAGATATGCTTGAAATAAAAAAGCGGATCTAGGAGGCTGAGTGTACAGTCCCTGAGAATATAAGAGGACAGGGAACCTGCAGAAAAAGTTCACCTGACTTCTGAAGTGAGTTCAGGACAGATGAAATCTGTCCTGGATTTTCAGGTATAATTTACAGGAAAGGATTTCAAAAAAATGAGTCTGATTCACAGATACCAGAGCAATGGATATAATATTGTTCTTGACATTAACAGTGGATGTATTCACCTGGTAGACCTTGTAACCTATGAGGTCCTGCCATGCATGGAGAACGAGCTGTCAACAGAAGAAATCGTGGAAAGGCTGAAAGACAGATTCAGCCCGGAGGAGATCAGAACTTCTGTTTCGGAATGTGAAAAGCTGAAAGAAGAAGGAATGCTTTTTACCAGAGATATTTATGAAAGTGCAATTGATGAGTTTTCAAAAAACAGCCGTCCGGTTGTAAAAGCACTTTGTCTGCATATTGCCCATGACTGTAATCTTGCCTGCCGCTACTGTTTTGCGGAGGAGGGAGAATATCATGGAAGAAGAGCCCTGATGTCCTTTGAGGTTGGAAAAAAGGCCCTGGATTTTCTGATTGCCAATTCCGGCTCCAGAAGAAACCTGGAGGTGGATTTTTTTGGCGGCGAGCCGCTGATGAACTGGCAGGTGGTAAAAGATCTGGTGAAATATGGAAGAGAGCAGGAAAAGCTTCATAATAAGAAATTCCGCTTTACACTTACAACCAACGGCGTTCTTCTTGATGATGAGGTAATGGAATTCTGCAATCGCGAAATGTCCAATGTTGTTCTCAGTGTAGACGGCCGTAAAGAGGTACACGACTATATGAGACCGTTCCGCAAGGGCGCCGGAAGCTATGATCTGATCATGCCGAAATTCCAGAAATTTGCGGAATCCAGAAATCAGGACAACTATTATGTAAGAGGAACTTTTACTCACCATAATCTTGATTTTTCAAAGGATGTTCTTCATCTTGCGGATCTTGGATTTAAACAGATCTCTGTTGAACCGGTAGTGGCTCCGGATGAAGAAGAGTATGCGATCCGCAAAGAAGATATTCCTCAGATTCTGGATGAATACGATGCGCTTGCAAAAGACATGATCAAACGGGAAAAAGAAGGAAAAGGCTTTAATTTCTTCCATTTTATGATTGATCTTACAGGCGGTCCCTGTGTGTATAAGCGTCTTTCCGGATGCGGTTCAGGAACAGAGTACCTGGCAGTGACTCCGTGGGGAGATTTTTATCCCTGTCATCAGTTTGTGGGTGAAGAAGAATTCCTGATGGGTAATGTTGATGAGGGAATTACCAGACCCCAGATCCGTGAAGAGTTTAAGGGCTGTAATGTTTATACAAAGGATGACTGCAAGGACTGTTTTGCCAGATTTTACTGCAGCGGAGGCTGTGCAGCCAACGCATATCATTTCCAGAAGGATGTAAAGGGCAGCTATGAGATCGGATGCGAGCTTCAGAGAAAGCGTGTGGAGTGCGCGATCATGATCAAGGCTGCGCTTGCAGAATAAGTGTTTATAAAAAATGTCCGACAGTCACTGACGGACGGAAGGGCTGCAAATGAGAAGCAGGTTATCGGCTTTTTATGCGGATGAGAAGTCCGGGAAAGGAAGCAGGAATACCTGTTGCTTTATCACTATGCAGCTTAAGAAACAGGATGGATAATCCCTTACTGGCTGTAAGGGATATTACCCATAAATACATTGTGGTAGAAGGGAAGAACAATGAAGAAAAAAAGAGGAGTCATTGTACTGGTCCTGACTGCGATCATTACGGTTTTTCTGTGCTATACTGCAGCTGTCGGCCTGGGTCCGACAGGAACCGGAGCGGCAAAAAATATTAAAACCGGTCTTGATCTGTCAGGCGGTGTAAGTATTACTTACGAGGCAAAAGATAAAAACCCAAGCAAGGAAGATATGTCAGATACTGTTTATAAAATGCAGAAGCGTGTGGAACAGTACAGTACTGAGGCGCAGGCATATCAGGAAGGCGACAACCGTATTACAGTGGAAATTCCCGGTGTAACAGATGCGGACAAGATCCTCAATGATCTTGGAAAACCGGGCTCTCTGTGTTTTATTGAACAGACAGACAAGGATGGAAATCAGAACTTTGTTGCCGGTGAAAAAAATTACGAACTCACAAGAAGTCTTGATGAGATCAGAGAAGCCGGTTCTGTAGTTTTGGAAGGTACGGATGTTGCGGACGCAGAAGGCGGTACTTACCAGAATGAAAACGGAGCAAGAGAATATGCGGTAAGCCTGAAGCTTACAAAAGAAGGCAAAAAGAAATTTGCCGAGGCAACAGAGGCAAATGTAGGAAAGCAGATTGCAATTGTGTATGACAACGCTGTTTTAAGCGCACCTACGGTACAGGAAGCCATTACAGGCGGACAGGCAGAGATTAATGGAATGGATGGGGTAGAGGAGGCGCAGAACCTTGCGTCCTATATCCGTATCGGTTCCCTGAGCCTGGAACTGGAAGAACTGCGTTCCAGTGTAGTTGCAGCGCAGCTGGGAGAAGAAGCGATCACTACAAGTGTAGTTGCAGGAGCAATCGGTCTTGTGATCGTGATCCTGTTTATGATCTTTGCATACAGAATCCCCGGTCTGGTGGCAGCAATCGCTTTGATCCTTTATACTGCGATCGAGCTGATCACTCTGAATGCTTTTGACATTACACTGACACTTCCCGGTATTGCCGGTATCATCCTGGGTATTGGTATGGCTGTGGATGCCAACGTTATTATCTATGCCCGTATCCGTGAGGAAATCGCATCAGGTTCTTCTGTAAGAACAGCCATCAAGTCCGGATTCAGCAAAGCGTTTTCTGCCATTATTGACGGTAATGTTACAACTCTGATCGCGGCGCTGGTACTGATGTGGATGGGCTCCGGAACAGTAAAAGGATTTGCCTATACACTGGCGCTGGGTATTGTAGTATCCATGTTCACGGCGCTGGTCGTATCAAGACTGATCGTAAATGCTCTGTATGCGGTAGGTATTCAGGATGAAAAATTCTACGGAAGAGCAAAGAAGAGAAAATGCATCAATTTTGTTGGAAAGAAAAATATTTTCTTTATTATTTCTCTGATTCTGATTCTTGTGGGACCGGTATCCATGATGATCCATCAGAAAACAGATGGAAGCATTCTGAATTACAGTCTGGAATTTTCCGGCGGAACTGCAACTACAGTTACCTTTAATGAGGATATGGATATTAAACAGATCGACTCAGAGGTAACACCTGTTGTAGAAAAGGTAACAGGAGATAAGAATGTACAGCCTACCAAGGTTGTGGGAACAAATCAGGTGATTATTAAGACACGCGCATTGTCCCAGCCGGAAAGAGAAAAGCTCAATCAGGCAATGGTTGACAACTTTGACGTAGATGAAGCTCTGATCTCTACAGAAAGTATTTCTTCTACTGTAAGTTCTGAAATGAGACAGGATGCTTTTGTAGCCGTTGTTGTTGCGACTCTGTGTATGCTGGCATATATCTGGATCCGTTTTAGGACATCCGTTTTGCAAGCAGTGCAGTATTGGCTCTTGTACATGACGTTCTTGTTGTGTTTGCCTTTTATGCACTTGCGCGTATCTCTGTTGGAAATACCTTTATTGCATGTATGCTGACGATTGTCGGTTACAGTATCAATGCAACAATTGTTATTTTTGACCGTATCCGCGAAAACCTTAAGAAAATGGGAAGCCGCGCAGATCTTACAGAGATCGTTAATGACAGTATCACTCAGACACTTACCAGAAGTATTTATACCTCTCTGACAACCTTTGTTATGGTAGCAGTGCTTTATATTATGGGAGTTTCTTCCATCCGTGAATTTGCACTGCCTCTGATGGTAGGTATTGTCTGCGGAGCTTATTCTTCTGTTTGTATTACAGGCTCTCTGTGGCTTGTAATGAAACGTGGCTTTGGCAAAAACAAAGTCCATGCGATCGCTTCAAAGAATGTGGCTGCGGAAAATAAAAATACAGCTCAGACATCCGGACAGAAGTCTGATAACGGACAGAAACAGCCGAAAAAGAAAAATCGTAAAAGAGTAGCAGAACGTCTTGCGGCTCAGGAAGCGGAAAAGAACGCAGAAGAAAATAAAACAGAATAAAACAGGATTGTCCCGGGGCAGCAGGCTGTCCCGGGATGTGTTTTTACAGGAGAAAAAAATGGAAAAATGGGTAGTAACAGCAAAAAAAGCAGACTTTCAGAAAATCGGGCAGACCTTTGGCATTGATCCGGTGATCGCACGTCTGATCAGGAACAGAGATGTGGAAGGTATGGAAAATATCCGCTCGTATCTGTACGGAACGCTGGAAGAGCTTCCTTCTCCGTGGTTTTTAAAAGATATGAAAAAAGCTGTGGAGATCCTGAAAGACAAGATTGATCAGAAAGCCAGGATCAGGATCATCGGGGATTATGATATTGACGGAGTAACTGCACTTATATTCTTCTTACGGGATTTCGCCGTCTTGGGGCAAGGGTGGATACCTATATTCCGGACAGAATAAAGGACGGATACGGAATGCACAGTCAGCTGATCGAAAAGGCGGCAGAGGACGGAATCGATACGATCATTACCTGTGACAACGGAATTGCAGCGTCTGCGGAAATTCAGCAGGCAAAGGAAAAGGGTATGACAGTGATTGTAACGGATCATCATGAAATCCCTTATCGAGACACGGATAAGGGGAGGGAATGGATTGTTCCTGAAGCAGATGCAGTGATCAATCCGAAACAGTCGGGCTGTCCATATCCAAACAAAAATATCTGTGGAGCCGTGGTTGCATGGAAACTGATCTGGGCTCTTTATGAGACATATGGAATTGACAGAAATGAGATCCTGGAATTTTCTGAACCGGCAGCGGTGGCAACTGTGGGAGACGTGATGGATCTTCAGGGGGAAAACCGCATTATTGTAAAGGAAGGGCTGAGAAGGCTTCCAACTACAAAGAATCAGGGATTTCGCGCTCTCATTGAGGCAAACGGCCTGGGAGGTGAACGGATCACAGCCTATCATGTGGGATTTGTGCTGGGACCATGTATCAATGCAAGCGGAAGGCTGGACACTGCGGCCCGGGCTTTGCGGCTTCTTTGTACAGAGGATGCGGACAGAGCGGCGAAGGAGGCCGGGGATCTGGTTGCATTAAACCAGAGCAGAAAAGCCATGACAGAAAAAGGCAGGGAAGAGGCAGAGCACATCATTGAAAGTCAGGGCCTTTCCTCAGACCGGGTTCTGGTAGTGTATCTGCCGGAATGCCATGAAAGTCTGGCGGGGATCATTGCTGGAAGGCTGAGGGAAAAATATTATAAGCCTTCATTTGTGCTGACAAAGGCAGAAAAGGGAGCCAAGGGCAGCGGCCGCTCCATTGAAGCCTATTCCATGTATGACGAGCTGGTTAAGTGCAGTGATCTTCTGGAACAGTTTGGCGGTCATCCCATGGCGGCAGGACTGTCTCTGGCAGAAGAAAATATCGACGCATTCCGAAAAAGGCTGAATGAGGTATGTACGCTGACGGAGGAGGAGCTTGTGCCTAAGGTGGTGATCGATGTTCCGATGCCGATTTCTTATCTGTCCAGAACGCTGACGGAGCAGCTGTCTGTTCTGGAACCTTTTGGCAAAGGAAATTCAAAGCCTCTGTTTGCCCAGAAGGGACTTCGTGTTTTAAATCTGAGAATTTTTGGAAAGAATCAGAATGTGGCAAAAATGTGTCTGATGGACGGACAGGGAAATTCTGTAGATGCAGTATATTTTGGAGCAGCGAAAGAATTTGAACAGTATGTACAGCAGAAAGAGCTGATTTCCGTGACGTATTATCCGGAGATCAACGTCTATCAGGGAAGAGAAAGTCTCCAGGCGGTAATCCGCAATTACTTTTAACTGCAGTAGGAAACTGTGGAGAGCGGTTCATATGGCGTGGGTTTACGCTGTGAACGGAGCGAACAGCAGCGGTATTTGGCGAGACTTGTCGGGTTTTGGATTGATTCCATAAAAAAAAGTGATATACTGATTTAGACTTATATTATAGAAAAAAGGCGGAGGTGCGGGATTATGAAGAAAATTGAGGATTATGTAAGAAGTATTCCGGATTTTCCGGAACCGGGCATTATTTTTCGTGATGTAACAAGTATTCTGCAGGATGCGGACGGACTGAAACTGGCAATTGATTCCATGCAGGAATGTCTGAAGGACACAGAGGTGGATGTGATCGTTGGAACAGAGTCAAGAGGATTTATGTTCGGAGTTCCCATCGCATACAATCTTCATAAGCCATTTGTACCGGTACGTAAAAAAGGTAAGCTTCCATGTGAGACAGTATCCAGAAGCTATGATCTGGAATATGGAAGCGCAACCATAGAAATGCACAGAGATTCCATCAAACCAGGACAGAAGGTTGCAGTGATCGATGATCTGATCGCTACAGGAGGTACGGTTGAGGCGGCTGTGAAGCTTATTGAAGAGCTTGGCGGAGAGGTTGTCAAAATTGTATTTCTTATGGAACTTGCCGGGCTGAAAGGCCGTGAGAAACTGGCTGGCTATGATGTGGCTTCTGTGATCCGATACGAAGGGAAATAACCACAGACGGAGCGTACGACGGCTGCTAAAGAAGAACAGGCAGCAGAATATCAGACAGGTGGGAGAGAATGACAGAAAGAAATAAAAATATACAAACGGAAAAAAGTCCGGGCGCTGTAGATCAGGCAAAAATTGAATCCGTGAAAAAGGCAGATGCAGCGGTAAAATCCATGAGTGATTTTACAAGTCCGGAAGTTCTGTATCAGGAATTGATCACCAGTGTGAGAAAATACCATCCGTCTACGGATATTTCCATGATACAGAAAGCCTACGAGGTAGCAAGAGAGGCTCATAAGGATCAGAAAAGAAAATCCGGGGAGCCCTATATCATCCATCCGCTCTGTGTGGGAATCATTCTTGCAGATCTGGAGCTGGATAAAGAGACGATCGTTGCGGGACTTCTTCATGATGCGGTAGAGGACACCTGGATGACCTATGAAGAGGTAGAAAAGGAATTCGGTTCCGAGGTTGCTCTTCTGGTGGACGGAGTTACCAAGCTGGGACAGCTGAATTATTCCAAGGACAAGGTGGAGCTTCAGGCAGAAAATTTAAGAAAAATGTTTCTTGCCATGGCAAAGGATATCAGAGTAATTCTGATCAAGCTTGCGGACCGTCTCCACAATATGCGTACTCTGCAGTACATGCGTCCGGAAAAGCAGCAGGAAAAGGCCAGGGAGACCATGGATATTTATGCGCCCATTGCCATGCGCCTTGGTATATCGAAGATCAAGGTGGAACTGGATGATCTTTCGCTTAAATACCTGAAGCCGGATGTGTACTACGATCTGGTAGACAAGGTTTCCCTGAAAAAAAGTGAACGACAGGATTTTGTCAACGGGATTGTGAAACAGGTAAAGCAGCATATGGAGGATGCGGGGATCCAGGCTCAGGTGGACGGACGGATCAAGCATTTCTTCAGCATCTATAAAAAAATGGTCAATCAGGGCAAGACCATTGATCAGATCTATGATCTTTTTGCAGTCAGGATACTGGTGGACAATGTAAAGGACTGCTATGCGGCTCTGGGAGTGATCCACGAAATGTACAAACCGATTCCTGGCCGTTTTAAAGACTATATTGCCATGCCGAAGCCTAATATGTACCAGTCTCTTCATACGACTCTGATCGGACCAAGCGGACAGCCTTTTGAGATTCAGATCCGTACCTATGAAATGCATAAAACAGCAGAATATGGTATTGCGGCGCACTGGAAATATAAGGAGTCCTCGGACGGAAAGGTACCTGTAGGAAAAAGTGAAGAGGAAAAACTGAACTGGCTGAGACAGATCCTGGAATGGCAGAGAGATATGTCTGATAACCGGGAATTTATGAGCCTTTTGAAAAACGATCTGGATCTTTTTGCAGACAGTGTTTACTGTTTCACTCCTCAGGGGGATGTGAAAAACCTTCCGGCAGGATCCACGCCTATTGATTTTGCCTACTGTGTGCACAGTGCAGTAGGAAACCGTATGGTAGGCGCCAGGGTAAACGGCAAGCTTGTTCCCATTGAATATGAGATCCAGAACGGTGACAGAATTGAGATCATCACATCACAGAATTCCCAGGGACCAAGCCGCGACTGGCTGAAAATGGTAAAAAGCACTCAGGCAAAAAACAAGATCAATCAGTGGTTCAAAAAGGAACTGAAGGAAGACAATATTTTAAAGGGCAAGGACATGCTGGCTCAGTATGCCAAATCCAAAGGCTACAAGATCGGTACCTACAGCAAGAGTCAGTATCTTGAGGCAGTTATGCGCAAATACGGTTTCCGCGACTGGGATTCCGTTCTGGCTGCCATCGGACACGGAGGGCTGAAAGAAGGCCAGGTCTTTAACAAGCTGATGGAGGCTTACGAAAAAGAGCATGCCAAAAAGATCACGGATCAGGATGTTCTGGATGCTGCCACAGATGCTCATGAAAAGCTTCATCTGGTAAAATCCAAGGGCGGAATTGTTGTCCGTGGCATCCATGATGTTGCAGTTCGTTTTTCAAAATGCTGCAGTCCCATTCCCGGCGACGAGATTGTGGGATTTGTTACAAGAGGACGGGGAATCACCATTCACCGTACAGACTGTGTAAATATTCTTAATATGTCAGAAACCGACAGGACAAGGCTCATTGAGGCTGAGTGGCAGGCAGATACCAGAGCTTCGGAAAAATATATGGCAGAGCTTAAGATCTTTGCCAACAACCGTACCGGACTTCTGGTAGACCTTTCAAAAATATTTACAGAGCGTAAGATTGATGTAAAAAATATGAACTGCCGTACAAGCAAGCAGGATAAGGCGACCATTGCCGTAAGCTTTGAGGTAGGCAGCAAAGAGGAGCTGGCGTCTCTTGTAGAAAAAATCCGCCAGGTGGAAAGTGTGATCGATGTGGAGCGTACCACAGGCTGATCAGTCATAAAAATACAGGGACAGAGAAAGAGGGGACCGATATGAAAAACTCAGAGCTTCAGACATGCGTTCTTGGTTCTGTATCAACGAACTGCTATCTGCTGAAAAACAAAAACACAGGGGAGCTTCTGATCGTGGATCCGGCGGATCATGCACAGGAAATCTTTTCCAGAATAAGGGAAATGCAGGCGAAGCTGCTGCAATTCTTTTAACCCATGGTCATTATGACCACATTCTTGCAGTGGAGGACGTAAAAAAAGAATACCAGATTCCGGTTTATGCCTGTGAAAAAGAAGCAGGGACTCTTCTGGATCCTTCCGCAAATCTGTCCGGATACGGAAACCGCTCCTGTTCCCTGAAGGCAGATATACTTCTTGAAGACCTTCAGGCTTTTGAGGCGGCGGGCTTTTCCGTTCAGATGCTTCACACACCCGGACACACTCCGGGAAGCTGCTGCTATTATCTGAAGGATGAAGGAATCCTGTTCAGCGGGGATACGCTGTTTTATGGTTCTGTGGGAAGAACCGATTTTCCGGGAGGAAGCACGGCTCAAATTGTGGAAAGCCTTCACAGACTTACAGATTCTCTTCCTGAGGAAACAGAAGTTTATCCCGGACACGATATTTCAACCACTATCGGTTATGAAAAGAGGTACAATCCATTTGTATAAGATCAGTATTCTGTTTGACAACAGAGAATTTGAACATGATATTTATGAGCTGATCCGAGCCTTTTACCCGGAGGCTGAAATTGCAGTTTCCTATGAAGAGGAAGACGGGGCAAATACAGCGGATCTTCTGTTCCGGGTGGAAAAGCAGGAGCAGAGTTTTATAATCCGGTATCAAAATGAAAGCAATACCGGGGTGACAAGTGCAGAGATCATAAAGGGGCACTCTTCGGATGATGCCCCTCTTTCCTGTACGGAAGAAAAAGATGCAGCCAGACAGCAGCGCAAGGAGCAGAAGGATGTTCTGAAATACTCATTATATAAACTTCTGACAAAGCTTACAGGAAAGACCCTTCCATGGGGAAATCTTACAGGGATCCGGCCGGCAAAGCTTGCCATGGCAATGATTGAAGCCGGAATGAAAAATTCAGAGATTGCAGAAGAAATGCGGAAACGTTATCTGGTAAGTCCTGAAAAAACAGCTCTTGCCATTACCATTGCCAACCGGGAAAGAGAAATTCTGAAAGATATTGATTATGAAAACGGATACAGCCTTTATGTGGGGATTCCTTTCTGTCCGAGTATCTGTCTTTACTGTTCTTTCAGCTCCTATCCTCTGAAGCAGTGGAAGGACAGAGTGGAGCTTTATCTGGATGCGCTCTGTAAGGAAATCCGGGAAGTTTCTTCTATTATGAAGAAAAAAGGACGTAAGCTGGATACGGTTTATATTGGCGGCGGAACGCCGACTACCCTGGAGCCGGATCAGCTTCAGAGACTTCTGGATACCCTGACGGAACATTTTGACTGCAGAAACCTGGCTGAGTTTACCATTGAAGCAGGAAGACCGGACAGCATTACCAGAGAAAAGCTTCAGGTGATCCGGAAATATCCGGTAAGCAGGATTTCCGTGAATCCTCAGACTATGAATCAGGAGACTCTGGAGATTATCGGAAGACGCCATACTGCGGAGGAGACAAGGCAGGCCTTTTATCTTGCACGGGAATGTGGTTTTGACAATATCAATATGGATCTGATCGTTGGACTTCCGGGCGAAGATCTGAAAAAGGTACAGTATACCCTGGATGAAATTAAAAGGATGGCTCCGGACAGTATTACGGTTCATTCTCTTGCGGTAAAAAGGGCGGCAAGGCTGAATATTTTTAAAGATAAATATCAGGAAATGACCTTTGAAAATAATCAGGAAATCATGGAAATGACCATGAAAACAGCCTGCGAAATGGGAATGGGTCCTTATTATCTGTACAGACAGAAAAATATGAAGGGCAATTTTGAAAATGTAGGTTATGCAGAGGTTGACAAAGCCGGGATTTACAATATACTAATTATGGAAGAGAAACAGCCCATTATTGCACTGGGAGCAGGCGGATCTTCAAAGCTGGTATTTGATCATGGAGCGAGGATCGAGCGTGTGGAGAATGTGAAGGATGTAAGGAATTATATTACCCGTATTGATGAAATGATTGAAAGAAAACGGGTGGCTGTTGACCGATGCCTTTAAGGACAGGAGGTGTGCAGATTGAGTGCGGCGCAGGCAGACGCAGAAAAGACAGCAGACAGAATACTGGATTTTGACCTTTCAGCAGAGCTGAATCATGGGATTGTTGTCAGCAACCTTGCGTATGAGGTGGCTTCCGAGCTGGGGCTGGAGCAGGAGAGCCGTTATGAGCTTGCTGTTGCGGGAATGCTTCACGATATCGGCAAGCTGAAGCTGACAGAATACATCAACGGACGCGAAAGGGATCCTCTTCTGATCGAGGAGCTAAAATATGTGCGTATGCATTCTACTCTGGGCTATGAGGAATTAAAAGACCAGGGGTATTCAGAGTTTGTTCTGGAAAGTATTCTCTATCATCATGAGAATTATGACGGAACCGGATATCCCGATAATCTCATTGGAGATCAGATCCCCATTGGAGCCAGGATCTTGAGAGTGTGCGATGTATTTGCAGCGCTTACATCTGACAGGCCATACAGGACTGCGTTTGATGTTGCAACTGTAATGGAGCTTATGATCGATGAGATCAAAAATTTTGATATGGAAGTTTTTCTTGCATTTCAGAGAATTATACATAATAAATAACAGGAGGCAGGCATGGCATTAAAGAAAAAACCAGTAACCGGTATGAAGGATATTTTACCGAAGGAAATGGAAATCCGAAACTATGTAATGAATATGATCCGGGAAACCTATGGGAAATTCGGATTTTCTTCTATTGAAACTCCCTGTGTGGAGCATATTGAAAACCTCAGCAGCAAGCAGGGCGGCGAAAATGAGAAACTGATTTTTAAGATCCTGAAAAGAGGAGAAAAGCTGAAGCTGGAAAGCGCAAAGGAGGAAGCGGATCTTGTGGATTCCGGACTTCGCTATGATCTGACAGTGCCTCTTTCCAGATATTATTCCAATCATGCCAATGAGCTTCCTGCTCCTTTTAAGGCGCTGCAGATGGGAAATGTATGGAGAGCAGACCGCCCTCAGAGAGGCCGTTTCCGTCAGTTTATGCAGTGTGATATTGATATTTTAGGAGAGCCTACTTATCTGGCTGAAATTGAGCTTGTGCTGGCAACCACAACACTTCTGGGCAAACTGGATTTTCATAATTTTACCATCAGGATCAATGACCGTAAAATTCTGAAGGCAATGGCTCAGTACAGCGGATTCCCGGCAGAAAGCTTTGATACCGTGTTTATTATCCTTGACAAGATGGACAAGATCGGTCTTGAGGGAGTTTCCGAAGAGCTGGAAAAAGAAGGCTTTGCAAGAGAAAGCATTGACACGTATCTTGGCATGTTCCGTGAGATCACCTCTGATATCCAGGGTGTGCGCTACATTAAAGAAAAGCTGAAGGATGTTCTTGATCCAAAGGTTGCAGAGGATCTGGAAACCATTATCGCTTCTGTGGACGCGGTAAAGAGCGCGGACTTTAAGATTTCCTTTGACCCTACGCTGGTGCGGGGAATGTCCTATTATACAGGTCCGATCTTTGAGATCGCAATGGATGAATTCGGCGGTTCTGTAGGCGGCGGCGGACGTTATGACGAGATGATCGGCAAATTTACAGGACAGAACACAAGCGCCTGCGGATTTTCTATTGGATTTGAAAGAATTGTCATGCTGCTTCTGGAAAGAGGCTATGAGGTTCCGGGAACCGGCGAAAAGAAGGCGTATCTCATTGAAAAGAACATGCCTGCAGACAAGCTTCTGACAATTCTGAAGCAGGCTGAAGAGGAAAGAAGAAATGGAACTCAGGTAACCATTTCTATTATGAAGAAAAATAAAAAATTCCAGAAAGAACAGATGATGACAGAAGGCTATACTGAATTCGTTGAGTTTTTCAGGGATAAATTATAAAAAGGAGTAAGATCATGGCTGAAAGTATGAAGGGACTGCACAGAACCTGCCGCTGTGCGGAAGTAACAAAAGAGATGACAGGCAGCAGAGCGACTCTGATGGGATGGGTGCAGAAAGCCAGAAACAAAGGCGGACTTGTATTTGTTGATCTGAGAGACCGTTCCGGAATCATGCAGGTGATTTTTGAAAACGGAAGTATTGATGAAGAAGGTTTTGAGAAAGCCGGAAAGCTGAGAAGTGAATTTGTGATCGCAGTTACCGGTATTGTAGAAAAACGAGGCGGGGCCGTAAATGAAAACCTTGCCACAGGAGAGCTGGAGCTTCGTGCCAATGAGCTTCGTGTACTTTCCGAGTCAGAGGTTCCTCCTTTCCCAATAGAGGAAAACAGCAAAACAAAGGATGAGATCCGTTTAAAATACCGTTATCTGGATCTGAGAAGACCGGATATCCAGAGAAATCTTATGATGAAAAGCCAGGTTGCCACTCTCACCAGAAAATTCTTTGCAGAAGAAGGTTTTCTGGAGGTGGAGACTCCGATCCTTGGAAAGAGTACACCGGAAGGCGCCAGAGATTACCTGGTTCCGTCCAGAGTTCATCCGGGCAGCTTTTACGGACTGCCGCAGTCTCCGCAGCTTTACAAGCAGCTTCTTATGTGTTCCGGATATGACCGTTATATCCAGATCGCGCGCTGCTTCCGTGATGAAGATCTCCGTGCGGACCGTCAGCCGGAGTTTACCCAGATCGATATGGAGCTGTCCTTTGTGGATGTAGACGATGTCATTGATGTAAATGAAAGATATCTTGCATATCTGTTTAAAGAGGTTCTGGATGTGGATGTTCAGCTTCCAATCCAGCGTATCACCTGGCAGGAGGCCATGGACCGTTTTGGCTCTGACAAGCCGGACATGCGTTTCGGAATGGAGCTTCATGATGTCAGCGAAACAGTAAAGGACTGTGAGTTTGTGGTATTTAAGGGCGCTCTTGAAGCAGGCGGAACTGTCCGCGGAATCAACGCAGAGGGACAGGGATCCATGCCCAGAAAGAAAATCGACAAGCTTGTGGAATTTGCAAAGGGATATGGCGCAAAAGGTCTCGCCTATATTGCTATTGCAGAAGACGGATCAAGAAAGTCCTCTTTTGCCAAATTCATGAAGGAAGAAGAGATGGACGCTCTTGTTCAGGCGATGGAAGGAAAGCCGGGAGACCTGCTTCTTTTTGCCGCTGATAAGAACAAAGTAGTTTATGATGTGCTTGGCGCTCTCCGTGTGGAGCTTGCAAAACAGATGGAGCTTCTGGATAAGAACGAGTATCGTTTTGTGTGGGTAACAGAATTCCCGCTTCTTGAGTGGAGCGAAGAGGAGAACCGCTTTACTGCCATGCATCATCCGTTTACCATGCCTATGGAAGAGGATCTTCCGCTTCTGGATACAGATCCGGGCAAGGTTCGTGCAAAAGCGTATGACATTGTACTGAATGGAAATGAGATCGGTGGAGGAAGTGTGAGAATCCATCAGAATGATATTCAGGAAAAAATGTTTGAAAAGCTTGGATTTACGGAAGAATCTGCTTATGAACAGTTCGGATTCCTTCTGAATGCCTTTAAATACGGTGTTCCGCCTCATGCAGGACTGGCTTACGGACTTGACCGCCTGGTTATGCTGATGACAAAGGTTGACAGCATCCGTGAAGTGATCGCTTTCCCGAAAGTGAAAGATGCGTCCTGCCTTATGACACAGTCTCCAAGCGTTGTCAGTGAAGCGCAGCTACAGGAACTGGGACTTGAGACTGCTCCGGAGAAAACAGAAGAATAAGATACAGTCAGATGACTGTAAAATAAGAAAAGGGCTTTTCCGTTTTGGGAAAGCCCTTTTAGCTCTATAACAGATCAATTTTCTTCAGAAATATTTTCGCCGGAGGAATCAGGATTCTCCTCAGGGTTTTCTTCCGGGGAAAGCTCTTCTTCCACAGGAGTACTGCTGAGAGTGCCAAAGATTCCGGCTCCGATCACCTGCCCGTCATCCTGCAGCTTCCAGGAAGCACCGTCGTTGGTAAGAGAAAAGCTTGCCGGGTGCGTCAGTGTTTTTGTATTATTTTCTATGCTTTTCAGAAGAAGCTCCAGAGAATGATTATATCGTTTCTGAGAACCGTCGATGACTGCCTGTGGAGACGCAAGATATTCTTCCAGTTCTTTCTGATAAGCAGTAAGAATTGCATTGCTGTCAAAGGTAGTGATCTCGGCTTCTACGGCAGCCTGATAGCTTTTTATCTGAGAAGAGGTTATTTTAAAATCAAAGTTTTTATGCATTTGTTCCACCAGAGCGCTGGCAATGGAAGCTTTTGCATCATCTGAAGTATTCAGAAGGCTTTCCAGACCAAGATAGTTGCTCATCTGATCCAGATCCATAGTTTTCAGGGTGTTTAAATAGACGGTCAGTGTTTCCTCCGGCGTCAGGAGGTCACTGTCAGAGAGATAAGTGATAAGACCGCCGACAAGACTGTTTTCCAGTTCATGAGTACGTCTGATTTCCCATTCTTCTTCCTTTTCTGTACCCTGGTTGCTAAGGGTCAGGGAGCAGCTGGTTTCTACAGTTTTATACTGATTATTTTTCAGAAGTTCACTGAGGATGAGATAACGGTCCTCCAGGGAACCGGAATTTTCTTCTGTATTCTGAGAAGAGGAAGCTGCGGCAAGCAGGATTGCGTTTTCAAGATGAGAAACCGCGTAATCTTTTGCGAGAGCCTGAGCGTCAATGGTGGTGAGCTTCAGGTTTGCAGAAGCTTCTTTCTTGTCTTTGGCAACTTTGATACGTTGGATTTTGTAGTCAAAATCCTCGAAAAAAAGAGAAAAAACATCTTCAACTTCCTTGGAAAGTTCGGTTTTTTCTGTGGCATCCGGAAACAGCTCCTGATAGGAAATATACTTCTGAGCCGTATCAGAATCCAGATTTTTCAGGAGATTCAGTTCATTTGTAATGACTCCCTCCACATCTGACTTATCTGAGTGGGAACAGCCGATGATCATTGATACGGCAAAGATAAGCACGAGAAGCGGAATCAGACCTTTTGCGATCTTCATATGATTCTTTCCTTTCCAAAATATTCCCCTCCATTTTACCAGATAACAGGGTAAAAGTCAAAAAAACGGAAATTAGGTGTAATTTTTCTAAAAAAGAATGAAAAAACTGTGAAACAACAGGTGATTTTTGTCAGGACTTTTCTTTTAAAGCGTAATCTGCTATGATAGTACAGTCAGATAGTTCGTTGCTGTGAAGGTCGTGAACAGTAATGATAGTTCCTTTGTTTACAGGGAGGTAAAAATAAAAAATATGAAAAAACGTATTTTGATCCTTTTGGGGATTCTTATAATTGGTGGCGCTGCAGGAGGAGTCTGCTGGAAACTGGGATTTTTCGGGCAGGAGCAGGAAAGCGGAGAAACCGCCTATGTTACAGAGATCAGCCAGATCACCGGAGACGTTGCGGGAATCGCAAACAGGTATGCCGGTGTTGTGGAACCGCAGAAAACAGAAGAGGTAGAGCTGGAAAACGGACGTAAAGTAAAAACAGTGAAAGTAAAGACCGGCGAGGAGGTAAAGCAGGGACAGCTTCTTTTTGAATATGATCTTACCAGTATCCAGGAGGATCTGGAGGAGACCCAGCTTGATCTTGACCGTCTGAAAAATGAAGCCGCCAGTCTGAGCGAACAGATCGCCACTCTTGAAAAAGAAAAAAAGCAGGCGGAAAAAGACGACCAGCTCTCTTATACCATTGAGATCGAAACAAATAAAATGAATCTCAAAAAAAATGAATACAGTCAGAAAAGCAAGCAGGCGGAGATTACGAAGCTCCAGAATACAATGGGAAATACAGAAGTACGAAGTCCTATTGACGGAGTGATCCAGAAGATCGATACCACAAAGCTTACAACAGATGACAGCGGCATGGACGATATGGATCAGGATATGAGCTATTCTGATACTGGTATGACAGGAGAAAGCAGTCAGAATGCTTTTATTACCATTCTCAGTACGGGAGCATACAGGATCAAAGGAACGGTTAATGAGATGAACGTAGGAAGCATTATCGAAGGAGAACCTGTGATCATCCGTTCCCGTGTGGACGAAAAACAGGTATGGAAGGGAACCATGGGAAGTGTTGACAGAGAAAGCACCAATTCCCAGAGCAGCAGCAACGCATGGGGAATGATGGATGCAAGCGGCGACTCCCAGACATCCTCCACTACATATCCTTTTTATGTGGAACTGCAGTCCTCTGAGGGCCTGATGCTTGGGCAGCATGTATACATTGAGCCGGATGAGGGACAGGAGGAGAAAAAAGAAGGCCTGTGGATCAGTGAATTTTATATTGTGGATGCAGACACCAACAGTCCTTATGTATGGGCGGCAGACAAGGATAAGCGCCTGGTAAAGAAAAGCGTGATCCTGGGACAGTATGATGAAACTCTGGGTGAATATGAAATCGTAGAGGGACTTACCAAAAAAGACTGCATTGCCTATCCTTCCCAGCTTTATGAGGAGGGAATGAAAACAACGACCAACAGCGCGGCTGCTACGGACTTTACTGCTCTGGAAATGGAGAATACCGGAAATGGAGATGAGGGAGCGCAGCCGGCAGAAGCGCCTGTGGAGGAAATTCCGGCAGACGACGGTTCGGCAGAGATACCGGAGACAGTGTCAGAAGAGATTTCTGCTGATGATATCCCTGCAGAGGAAGTTACGGAAGAGGAGAGTATTTCTTCAGACATGGGAAGCGGCATGGAGGATTCTATGGTAGAAATGATTCCGGATACGTCTCTTCCTGAGAATGAAGTTCTGGTTCCGGCAGGCGATGAATAACAGGAGGAATGGAATGATTCTTGAATTAAAAGGAATTTATAAAGATTACATTCAGGGAAAGATGACGGTTCCTGTTCTGAAAGATGTGAATTTTTCCATGGAGGAAGGCGAATATGTGGCGATCATGGGGCCTTCGGGTTCCGGAAAAACAACGCTGATGAACATTATCGGATGTCTGGATCAGGCTACGAAGGGCAGCTTTTTTCTGGACGGGCAGGATATCCGTTCCTGTTCGGAAAACGCCATGTCGGATATCAGGCTGAATAAGATCGGCTTTGTGTTCCAGAGCTTTCATCTGCTTCCAAGGCAGTCTGCTCTTGCAAATGTGGAGATGCCGCTGAATTATGCAAAGGTGCCAAAAAAGGAACGCCGGGAAAGAGCGCTGAAAGCATTGGACAGAGTAGGGCTTTCAGACAGAGTGGATTTCCGGCCCAATCAGCTTTCCGGAGGCCAGATGCAGCGAGTAGCTATCGCAAGAGCAATTGTAAACAGCCCCAAGCTTCTTCTGGCAGATGAGCCTACCGGTGCTCTGGACAGCAAATCAGGCGCTCAGGTAATGGAACTTTTTCAGAAGCTGAATGACGAGGGTGTAACGGTTCTGATGATCACACATGATCCGGATATTGCCGCCCATGCAAAACGGGTAGTGACGATCCGCGATGGTGTGCTTCAGGAAAAAGAGGTGAAATCATGAAAAATGCCAAAAAGATCATCATAGGTGTTGTTGTGGTGGCTCTGGTGGCAGGAGGTGCTGCGGGTGGAGCAGTTTATCTAAAAAGTAATAACAAAGAGACAGTAGGCGTAGTCAGTGTGGACAGCCTGGCCTCTGATTATTATATGGACGATACCACTCTGGATGGAAATATTGTTACAAATGTGACACAGAATGTAACGGTGGATAAAGATATGATCATCAAGGATCTGTATGTTCAGAAAGGCGACACCGTAAAAAAAGGAGACAAGCTGATGTCCTTTGACATGACTCTTGTCCAGATGGAACTGAATATTGCAAAGTTAAAAAAACAGAAGCAGGAGCAGGATCTGGAAAAAGCTGTCAACAGGCTGAACAGCCTGAAGAACGGGGGGCCCATTGAGGAAGAGGACAGCCGGCTTCCGGATCTGCCGACGGACAACAGTACATCTGATACTGAGATGGCCTCGGCAGCAGGAAACGTAAACGGAAGCTATCTGGCAGCCATAATCAGACCGATTCTGGCTGCTGCAGATGTGGGGCTTGTGACAGAAGATGATTTTTCTTCCGGTGATTCTGATACCGGAGCTGATCAGGAAGACACCGGTGCACAGCCGGATTCCGGCGATCAGGGAGTTTCCGGTGACGACAGCTTTGTTGATTTTGGAGACGGAAATCAGGAACAGATCACACCGGATCCTTCTGCGACACCTTCACCGGAACCGCTTCCTTCTGAAGCACCGGATGAAGAATTTACAGATACCCCTTCAGACAATGACATTGAGATCATTGATCCGGAACCGGACAGTCACGAAAGCGACATTACAGACGGTGAACCGGAGTTTTATCAGAAGCTAGATGCAGATACGGTTCCTTTTACAGGAACAGGTACAGAGGAAGATCCTTTTGTATTTCTCTGTAGCTCAGCCAAAGGAAAAGTCGTTGCCACCGGAGGATTTTTAAACAAAATGGCAGGCTTTAAGGCGGATGGAACAAAGGAACCGGGAATCAATGGATACTGGTATCAGCTGGAATTTCATCAGAATGACACGATCACGAATTTTGCTGACAGAAAAGAATCCTGCACCGGCTATTATCTGATAGACGGAAGTCTTCTGGAAAAAATGGTAGAGGAAACCGCTTCTGTGGAATATACTCTTGAGGGCGCTTCTCACTATGAAGATGATTTTGAGATTCCCGGCGGCGGAGACGATATGGGCGGCAGCGATCCAGGTGTGACCATTTCCAGAGAAGAGGCCATTAAGATCCAGCAGACAAAGGTAGAAGGTCTGAAGCTGGATATCAGACAGAGCGACATTGATATTGGCAAGCTGGAAAAAAAGGTAAACAAGGAAGTTATTTACAGTAAGCTGGACGGAACCATTGCAAAAGTGGGAGATCCGGTTACAGGAGTATCAGACGGAAATGCATTTATGACTATAAAAAGCAAAGAAGGCTATTATGTAAAAGGTACGGTCAGCGAACTGCTTCTGGATAAGCTCCAGGAGGGGACAATTCTGAACTGTTCCGGCTCAAACGGAGTTTTTGATGCAGAGGTTGTGGATGTATCTGAGTATCCGGTATCGGATGAGGTTTACGGAACAGGCATGGGAAATCCAAATGTTTCTTATTATACTTACAGTGCCACGATCACAGATAAATCAGTTCAGGTAACAGAGGATGACTGGCTGAGTGTTAATATCCAGGGAGGCACAGATAATTCAGGAGTCATTGTTCTGGACAAAGCGTTTGTAAGAACTGAAAACGGAGCTTATTATGTATATAAAGAAGAAAACGGAGTACTGAAAAAGCAGCCTCTGACTGTTGGCGGAAATGCAAACGGCGGAATGTCTGTAATTGTAAAAGGCGGAATTACCAGAGAAGATAAGATTGCATTCCCTTATGGAAAAACAGCAAAAGAGGGTGTAAAAACAAAAGACATCTCTCTTGAAGAACTGTATCAGTAGAAAGGTGGAATTTTATGCTTGAAAATATGAGGATATCCATTCAGGGAATCTGGTCCCATAAAATGCGTTCCTTTCTGACCATGCTGGGTATCATTATTGGAATTGCTTCTATTATTGCTATTGTATCTACGATCAAGGGAACAAGTGAACAGATTAAAGAAGATCTGATCGGTTCAGGAAATAATACAGTGACGATCAGCCTTTATTCCGGTGACAGCGGTTATGATCCCATGTTTGGAATGACGGACGGCGGTAAACCTCCTCTTCTTACGAAAGAACAGAAGGAAGAAGTTATGGATATGGAGCACGTTGAGAACGCTACATTTTTCCATACAAGCACTTACAGCAGTATATATTATCAGAATACTGCTCTGCAGGGAGGTACGGTATACGGAATTGATGAAAATTACCTGGATACCTGCGGATATATGGTACGATCCGGAAGAGGATTTATTCAGAAGGATTACGACAATCTGAACAAGGTAGCTCTGATTGACAGCAATGCGGCAGAGAATCTTTTTTCCGGAGAGGATCCTCTGGGAAAAACCATTGAAGTCGGAGACGACCCTTTTACGGTTGTGGGAATCGTTCAGCAGGGAGACAGCTATCAGCCCAACATTTCAAGTCTTGACGAATATTATTCCTATTATCAGACGGTTGTCGGAACAGTGATGATTCCAAGTAAATGCTGGCCCATTGCATTTCAGTTTGACGAGCCGGAAAACGTTGTGATCAAAGCAGACTCTACAGATAATATGAGTTCAGCGGGAAACGATGCGGCTAAGATTTTAAATCAGGGAATCGAAGAAGATTCCAAGTTTAAATACAAAGCTGATGATGTAATGGAAAAAGTCAAGGATATGCAGCAGCTCAGTGAAAGCACAAACCAGCAGCTTCTGTGGATCGCAAGTATTTCCCTTCTGGTAGGAGGAATCGGTGTTATGAATATTATGCTGGTTTCTGTTACTGAGAGAACCAGTGAGATCGGTCTGAAAAAGGCGATCGGGGCAAGAAAAAAAGTTATTCTTTATCAGTTTCTTACAGAGGCTTCCATGCTGACCAGCATTGGAGGTGTGATCGGAGTGATTCTGGGAATTGTTTTGTCCAAGGTGGTATCGGAGATCTCCGGGGCGCCTACGGCCATCAGTATACCGGCAATCATAGGATCCGTACTGTTTTCTACTCTGATCGGAGTGATCTTTGGGCTCCTGCCTTCGGTAAAGGCTGCGAACCTGAATCCTATTGACGCATTGAGAAGTGAATAAATAAAAAGAAAACTGCTTTTCTCTGAAGCCGGATTTCCGGAAAAGGGAAAAGCAGTTTTTTTATATAAAGCTTTCGTTCATAAAGAGTTTCAATCCATAAAGAGATTTTGCCCATAGACAGTTTTAATGCACAGGAAGCTTCAGCTGAAAGGTGGCGCCTCCGCCGGGAGTGTCGGAAACACTGAGGGTTCCATGATGAAGAAGTGCAATTTCTTTTGCAATGCAAAGTCCAAGTCCAAAATGCTGCTTATCGTTTCTTGAAGTGTCAGAACGGTAAAATCTCTGGAATACGGCTTCTTTTTCCGAATCAGGAATACCGGGGCCATTATCAGCCACAAACAGAGAAACGGAAGCCGCTTCCTGTCTGGCAGAAAGCCGGATCATGCCTCCTTCCGGTACATAGGCAAGAGCATTGTCGATAAGGATTGCCAGAGCCTGAGAAATTTTCAGGCTGTCACAGAAACAGACAGGGAGAGAGTCTTCAGGCAGCTCAATGAGAAGCTGCTTTTTTTTATGCCGGGCAGTCTGTTCATATTTTTCGTATACATCCAGCAGAAGAGTATCTATTTCGCAGGAGGTACAGTCCAGAACCCAGGTGTGGTTATCTGATCTGGAAAGGGACAGCATGTCCTGGATCAGCCGGGACATTCGTTTACATTCATCAAGGCTGATGGAAATAAAGTGCTCTGTCTGTTCCGGATCCGCATAGGAAACTGCAGACAGGCTTGTCTGGATCACAGTAAGCGGAGAGCGGAGCTCATGGGAAGCTGCGGCAATAAAGGCATTCTGCTCCTTCCTGCTTTTTTCCAGAGGGCGGATCATTTTTCGGGTAAAGAACCAGGAAAATACAGCCAGCGCGGAAACCGCGGCAATGACTGCCACAAGAAAAGCAATCCTTATAGTTTTGATCTGCCCGGATTGTGCATCCAGAGAGTAAAGAAGAACGGTATTCAGGACGCCGCCGTTTTTGGGAATCCTGGCTGTGCAGGCATAATACCCCGGAAGCTGAAACATGACTATCTTTGACAGAGTCTGAGAGGTCTGGCCACTGTCAAGATTCAGTCCGTGATTTTCTGCAGACTCTTTTTTTGCCAGATCAAAGATCTTCCGCATGTTGTCCTGGCCGTGGAGCTGCTCAAAAAACAGCGGGGTATTTCCGTCATAGATCTGCATATCTATGCCGTAATTGCTTTCTGCCTGCTGGATCCATCGGTGAGACAGGACGTTCTGACTTTCCAGATGAGAAACACAGGAATAGGCATTGTTGGTAAATACTGTATAATGCTTCTGGCGAATGTTGCTTTCTGTAATGATAAGGCAGGCAGAAGCCAGAAGAACAAGAATGGTTCCTGTAATAAAGGTAGAAAACAGTGTCATATGGATGTGAAGTTTCCGGAACATGACAGCCTCCTTAATAATATGATTTTATGGACAGCATAGAAATATTTTTCGCAGGATATAGAAGAAAACAGGAAAAATACAGCTGGTCTTACATCTATCATAGCACAAAAATGACTGCGAGAGATACAGAGATTATTGCACCCAATCCTTAAAATAATCTCTAAAGTTATTAAAGCCTGATCTGAAAATAGAGAGTGTTTAGAGGTTGCCATATTAAAATAAGGAAAAATGAAATTATATGGGAGGGTGAGAAATGAAATACTGGAGAAAAAGAATCGTATATATGATGGCTATTATGCTGTCAGCAGGAGGGATTGCCGGAAATATGGGAAGTGAGATTGTTCTGGCAGAAGAGAAAGAAAAAGTGAAAGGACGGTATGCGGAGCAGAAGCTTTCTCTTCCTGAAGAGAACTGTAAGGCAGTAATTGATATCTGTTTTCTGGAAGACGGAACTATGCGTATTGCTTACCGGGACAGTGAGGCAAAGCTGAAAACAGCAGATTCAAAGGATCAGGGAAAAAGCTGGGAGACGCCCCGGGATCTGTGGGAGGAATTTGGAAAAAGTGAAAAAGCAGAGCCGATGACGGTGAATCTTTCCAAAGACGGAGGGATTTTCAGCAGCTGGAATTGTCTGGAAGGAGAGAATACTTTTCTGGCAGTTTACCTTTCAGCGGAAGAAACCAAAAAAGAGTTTGATCTTACCCTGATGCCGGAAGGACAGGGATATGTGTATAAAAGTCAGTTCAGTCCTTCGGGAAATATTCTGCTGATGGGAGATAAGTTTTTATGTGAGATTAGCAGGGAGGACGGCAGACTGATCCGAACCTATGAAAGTGGCGGCTATGTTACAGATTTTGGAATTGCAGGAAATCAGCTTCTTGTTTTTGCAGATGACACGATACATTATTATAGTGCAAAAACAGGAGATCCCCTTCCGGAGGAAACAGTGTTTACAGAACATCTCCAGATGGAAAGTGGGGAAAATACAGAGGAAGTTGTTTCATCCAGAGTATTTACAGGAATGGGAGAGCAAGGCATTCTCTATGTAAGCAAAAAAGGGATTTACGTATATAATTTGGGCGGTTCTGTTGTGGAACAGCTTTTAAGCGAAGGCTATCTGACCGGGATTTCTTCAAAAACAGAGCTGATGGACGTGGAAACAGATGCAGATGGAAACATTTACCTGGCAGTTTCAGACCGCTACTCAGATAATCCCACAGGAATGCTTTTAAAGTACGGGTATGATAAAGAACAGGAAGCGGTTCCTGGCACAGAGCTTGATATTTATATGCTGAAAAGAGACACTCATATGGAGCAGATGATTTCCTTGTTCCAGAAAGAATATCCGGATATCAGTGTAACGGTTCAGGAGGGAATGACGGGAGAGGATGGGGTTACTGCCACAGATGCCATGAAAAACCTGAATACAGAGATCATGTCAGGAGAGGGGCCGGACGTGTTGCTTATGGACAATCTGGATGCAGAAAATTATATTGAGAGGGGAATGCTTGAGGATATCAGCGGAATAATGGAAAAAGCAGGGATCCTGGAGAATATTCAGAAGGCCTATGAGGAAGAGGACGGAAGTATTTACTGTATGCCTGTGAGATTCGGCATTCCTATTTTGGCAGGGGGTTCCGGAGAGATTGACAATGCAGTGAATCTTGAAAAAATTGCAGATATGACGGAAAAGTACGAAAATCAATATTCAGATTCCTTTTTTCCGGCCTATCAGACCAGATGGCCGGGAGTAATGCTTCGCTTCTTTGGCGAGATTTCTGCCTCAGAATGGATGAAAAAAGACAGAACCCTGGATGCGGAAAAAGTAAAAGATTTTTTTCAGCAGGTAAACAGGATTTATCAGGCAGGACAGAAGGCAGGCAACGCATCTTTGGACAGTACCTATGAGTATGCGGAAAAAATGGAAAGAATTTATGACAAAAATCGAAGAGAGGAGTCTTCCCTCAATTCATATCTGGTGCCTTGTGCAGACGGGCAGGCGCTTTTCTCCTATGGCTATCTGTTTTCTCTGGAAGAACTGTTCTTATTAACTACCATCGAAAAGCAGAATTCGGATATCAGTCACAGGCTGTTAAACGGTCAGGCTGAAAACTGTTTTTCTCCGGAGATGATTATGGGGATCAGTGTGAAAGCAAGGGAAAAGGAGGCAGCAGAATTATTTGTCAGTTTTCTGTTCAGCGAGGAGCAGCAGAAAAATAACAAAGAAGCCGGATTTCCTGTAAGAAAATCTGTTTATGACAGTGAAGAATACTGGGAGCTTGGACAGGAAGGAAATATAGAATACGGATTCAGTTCGACTTATAATGGCGAGAGTCATGATATGATAACAGTAGTTCATTCGGCAGACGATCAGATAAAGGAAATACAGAAGTTAGGAAAGACCCTTACGATGCCCTCAGGAGGAAGCCGGATCATCCAGGATTCTGTTCTGGAAGCCGGAAAACGTTATCTGTACGGGGGGAACAGATCTGGATAAAGCGGTAGAGCAGGCCGTGTCTCAGGTAAAGCTTTACCTGGCAGAATAAATCCTTAGAGGTTATTTCAAGATAAGGCTGATATGATGTGAAATCATAAGAGAACGGAATAGTCATAAGGATGAAAGTCTGAGACGAATTTCGTGAAAGGATATGCCGGGGCGCTTAATAAAGCAGGGTACTGTGGATATTGAGTTTTGTGCCGCGGCAAAACAAAAATAACTGTTCACAGATTACCGGAAACGTAGTGAACAGTCACAAATAATAAACAGGAGGACATAAAATGCGACATCAGATATGGAAAAAGGGAACAGCGCTGACAGCGGCTTTTGCTCTGGCGGTTGTGCCGGCACTTGCAGGATGCGGTGCAGAACAAAAGGAAAAAGCCGCCGATTCCGGTAAGTCAGGTGAACAGGATAAAGAAAAAAAGGATGTGGCAATGGGCAGATATCTGGAAGAGGATGTAACTCTTCCGGAGGGCTGCGGAGATATTGCGGATATGACAATGCTTGAGGACGGAAGTCTTCGGGTCTGCTATTTTAATAGCGGTGGAGGAGCTTTTTATGCAGATTCTTCAGATGGAGGAAAAACCTGGGGAGAGGCAAAAAATCTTGAGGAGCTTCTGGGGATCGATCCTGAAAAATACACGGTTTCCTATCCAAAGCTGGGAGCTAACGGGGGAATTTTTCTTACCATTTATCCCCTTTCCGAAAATGTGGAAGAAATGTCCTACTACTACATTTCTCCTGACGGAACCAATCAGAAAATGGATATCAGTAAGGAGCTTTCCAGCGGATATATTACAGATGCAAGATTCACAGATAATAATACGGTCATTATCAATGATTTTGCAACAGCGCTTGTGGAAATCAGTCTGGAAGACGGAAGTATTGTCCGTAAATATGAGGAGGGAGGAACGGTCGGCTGCTTTGCGGTACTTGGAAAGCGCCTGATTGCCGTGACAGATACCACTCTTCACTATTATAATCTGGAAACAGGGGAGCCTCTTGGAGATGAGGCAGCGCTTACAGAGCAGATTGCCTCTGATGAGACAAATCTTCAGATGACAAGTACAAGCTCGTTCCCTGTAGTGTTTACAAAAGGGGACGAGGAGGACAGTATTTTTTATACAGATGATAAAGGTATGTACAGGTATTCCTTTGGCGGCAGTGTAGTAGAACAGGTGATTGACGGAAACCTCAACCGGATATCTTCTCCGGACATTTCTGCGATTTCCATGGTAAGGGACAAGGACGGGAACTTTTATCTGGCAGTTCAGGACAGCGCTGCAGATATGGGAAGCTCAGGAAAGATTCTGAAATATGCGTATTCACCGGATACACCTGCAACGCCGGATACAGAGCTGACTGTTTATTCTCTTACAGATAACACCTATATCCGCCAGGTGGCAGCTCTGTTCCAGAAAAAATATCCGGATATTTATCTGAATCTGGAAATCGGAATTACAGATGAAGATGCCATGACAGGCACAGATGCCCTGAAAAATCTGAATACAGAGATCATGGCAGGAAACGGTCCAGATGTTCTTGTAATGGATGGTATTCCTTCCGGTACCTATGTGGAAAAAGGAATGCTGAAGGATATCAGCTGCATTCTTGATAAAATTGAAGGAGAGGACGGCATTCTTGACAATATCCGTGACAGCTATGTGCAGGAGGATGGAAGCCAGTATGTGATGCCTGTGAGATTTGGCATTCCAATGCTTCAGGGACAGGGAGAGGACGTAACTGCTATTACAGACCTTACATCCATGGCAGATACGCTGGAAAAATATCAGAGCGAATACTCTGAAATGCATATGCCAATGTCTCTTCTTTCGGGAGGCGCAGATGCATTTATCAGACAGCTTGCAGATGTCAATGCTCCGGCATGGCTGAAGGAGGATGGAACTCTGGACGAAGCGGCTGTGACAGAATATCTGGAGCAGGCAAATCGTATTTATCAGACTGGAAAAGCCGGACTTGATGCTCTGAAAGCTCAGGGCTTTGCCGTACATTCTATTGGAGAAATAAAAATGATGTCTGATATATCTGCCTCTGCGATCAGCGTAATGGGAGGATACTATAAGCTTTCAGCCGGACAGCTTTCGTCTCCGGACGGACTGGCCTATCTGTACAGTGCAGAACAGAAAGCCCCGAATCTGACACACAGTCTCTGGAACGGACAGGCGCAGAACTGCTTTATTCCGAAACAGACAGTGGGAATCAGCGCCAAAGCAGCAGAATCTGAGGCAGCGGAAAAACTGGTAGAGTTTCTGTTCAGTAAAGAAGGTCAGGAAGCTGGAACAGGTGAAGGCTTCCCGGTAAATGAAGCTGTTTATGACAGTGAGGAGTACTGGGCAGTGGGAGATGAAAACGGAAATCTGGGAACTCTTGGATCAGGAAACGCAGAGACAGGAGAATATATAGAGTTTGATATTGTAAGAGCAGATGAAAAAACCACAAAGCGCGTTCAGGAGCTTGGAAAAACTCTGACTCAGCCGTCAGAACAGAATGAAATCATACTGGATGCAGTTGCCACAAACGGAAGCAGATATCTGGAGGGCGAGATCAGCCTTGAGGAGGCGGCAAAAGGGGCGATCCAGCAGGTAAATCTGTATCTGTCTGAATAACCGGCAGGCGGCTGCATGACCTGGATAAATGATATTCAGACAGCTTTATTGATGAGGGGACAAAGATAAAAAAGCGGCGGTTATCTTGCAGCCGGAATCCAGGAAGAGGAATCCGGAAAGAGATAACTGCCGTTTCTGATGTGCATTGGATTGAATGGATAAATGAATGGATATGAGAGAAAACCGGACAGATGACAAGATAAAATCAGTAGGGCTGGGGATATGCTACTGAAAAACTTCCAGCTGGTATCCCACACCCCGGACAGTTTTTATCTGCAGGGAGCTTTCTACGGTTTTCAGCCTCCGGCGCAGAAAATGAATATAATTGTCAAGGTTTCCTTCCTCCACATCTGAGTCAAGTCCCCAGACTCTTGTAAGAAGAAGCTGGCGGGGAAGTGTCTGTCCGGGATTGCGGAGAAATACTTCCATAAGGTCTCCCTCCCGGCTGGAAAGGGTACAGTCCTTTTTGCCGCTGGAAAGGTGGCGGGTTTCCGGTATAAAAGTAACGTCTCCGAGAGAAACTGCGTCAGCAGCAGGATTGTAGGCGGCAGGACGGCGCAGAAGACAGCGGATCCTGGCAAGAAGCTCTTCAAAGGCAAAGGGCTTTACCATATAGTCGTCAGCTCCGCAGTTCAGTCCGGTAAGGCGGTCGTTCAGCTCCCCAAGGGCCGTAAGGATGATAAACGGGGTTTTGATCTGGCGGGAGCGGGCTTCCTTCAGAATTTCAATTCCGTTCATATGAGGAAGCATCCGGTCCAGGATCACAAGGTCATAGGGTGTTTCCTGCATATAATAAAGGCCTTCTTCCCCGTCATGGCAGAGAGTGACAGAGAAGCCTTCCTGCTCCAGACGGAAGGAAACAGCAGAGCACAGCTCCCGGTCATCTTCGATCATTAAAATATTCATATGTTTACCTCTCGTTGTTTCGGAAATTTGCATCAGCCTGCAGAGAAATGCTTACAGTCTGATGCTATCCTGTTATTCTAACAAAGTATTCTGTAAACTTCCTTTAAAAATAAAAACCCCCTTAGAGTTTTTTTAAAGAATGTCCTGTTACACTTGTTTTATCGTTACTGTTTATGGTGTTCACAGCGGCCGGACAAAATGGATTCAAATTACTTTCGGTGATGGAAGTCTGTCCAGTATATTCCGAGAACAGTAACATTTTATCATCATTGGGGAGAACAAAAAAAGTGACTGGATCAAAAAAA
>ENA-OPYY01000100-OPYY01000100.1-human-gut-metagenome-genome-assembly--contig:-NODE-100-length-36528-cov-1.412269_pt1 | contig 36528 bp, 44 predicted proteins | sample MGYA00242472_ERZ504481 | MGnify/ENA primary metagenome ERZ504481 (study PRJEB26092, sample SAMD00036265) | human gut metagenome | host: Homo sapiens | study: EMG produced TPA metagenomics assembly of...
CAAGTACTTTGACGAAGTGAACCGTGAACCCGTGGTTTATCACTGGAAGTATAAAATGGATGAAATCAGTGAAGAGGAAGCAGTATCAATTTAATATAGCAATTATTTAATATTCGTTATACTAGTAGCTGGGATAAGGTCACTACTTTCTATAATAAGCAAGGTAAAAAGCTATTTAAATTCGGTCTGGCTTATGATAATGTTCAGTTGTTGGTGAAAGAAGTAAAAAATACGCAAAAAAGTATTTCAAATCAGAAAAGGAAGAAATAGAACAATCGGTAGTTAGAGAGGAGGAATAATGCAATGAGTTTCTTTGAAAATACTCGTAAGCCACAAGGCTTTGGCGGAAAATTGATGACGAAAATGATGAACAGAGGTCACGCCAAGTTATCACAATGGGGATTCTCAAATATCTCCGCGAAGTCTGATGCTGAAGTTCTGGACGTCGGCTGTGGCGGCGGAGCAAATATTGCGGTCTGGCTTGATAGATGTAGAAATGGCCACGTGACAGGAATGGATTATTCTGAGGTTAGTGTGGCAGAATCTCAAAAATTGAACGCCCTCGCCATTAAACAAGGGAAATGTAATGTAGTTCAAGGAGATGTATCTGCTATACCCTTTTCTGACGCGACTTTTGATTATGTTTCTGCCTTCGAAACAGTTTACTTTTGGCCAGGATTAGTAAAATGCTTTTCCGAGGTCAACCGTGTGCTGAAAAGCGAAGGCATATTCCTGATTTGTAACGAGAGTGACGGAACGAATGCCGCAGATGAAAAATGGACAAAGATGATCAATGGTATGAAGATTTACACATCTAAACAACTTGTTGCCGCTTTGAAAGAAGCGGGTTTTACAGAGATCAAAACGTATTCAAATGCAAAAAATCATTGGATAAGTATTGTTGCAACGAAATAGCCAAATTCCAGTTTGTCGAACTGATAAAATCCCTTTAGGAACTAAAGGGCGCACTTCTATACTCTCTGTCGAGAGTAGTGCGTCCTGCGGAGCTCATTCTCCGTCAGCAGAAGAAAACTGCATGACCGAGAATGTTTCGTCACTTCGTTCCGTCAAGGTGGCTACACCCACTTGCGCCGCTAAAGCGGCTATCCCCTGTGGACTTGCCGTCCGCAAACAGCATGAAATGCTGTTCGCCGCCAGCAAGTTTGAAGGCGAATAAAATGAATTTTATGGAACAAGCAAATCGAAATTTGTAAGGAACAGAAACTTTGAATTTAGTGGTGCGATTGATGAGAATTATTGAAGTCAAAGAAGATAAAAAACAATATCTTGATTTGCTGTTATTGGCAGATGAGCAGGAAAATATGATAGACCGATACCTTGATAAAGGCAAAATGTATGTGCTTGATGATAATGGGATTAAATGCGAGTGCATCGTTACCGATGAAGGAAATGATGTGCTTGAAATCAAGAACATTGCAACTGTTCCAGACTATCAAGGCAAAGGTTATGCAAAATCCTTAATTGATTTTATCGTAGAGAAATATAGAGAGCAATATGCTATTCTACAAGTAGGAACAGGTGATAGCCCATTGACAATACCATTTTATGAAAAGTGTGGGTTTGTCCGTTCGCATATCATACCAAATTTCTTTACAGATAATTACGACCATCCAATATATGAGGATGGAGTACAGTTGGTGGATATGGTGTATCTGCAAAGGCAGTTATAAAGAAACTTCAAGTTTGTCAGCTTCACATCGGTCAACTTGCCCCGAACTTTTACAACTAAATACCCGCCGCCCACACAGCGGCACACCGAGCAGGGAATCTGAAAAAGGTCTCCTGCTTTTTTTCTGCCCAAAATGAGGTGGTAAAACGCCACCCCATCCACCAATTACCGAAAGGAGGGACACGAAATGCCCTGTCCACACAACGAAATCACGATTGTGCAGCGCAGCCAGCGACAGTCTGCGGTTGCCGCCGCTGCTTACCAGAGTGGCGAAAAGCTGTTCTGTGAATACGACCAGCAAGTGAAGCACTACCCGGAAAAGCGTGGTATCGTCCACAATGAAATCCTGCTCCCGGCAAATGCTCCGCCGGAGTATGCAGACCGCAATACCTTATGGAACGCCGCCGAAGCGGTGGAGAAGCAATGGAACTCCCAGCTTGCAAGGCGGTGGGTGCTTACCATCCCCAGAGAGATACCGCCTGACCAGTACGCTGTCCTTGTCCGGGAGTTTTGTGAACAGCAGTTTGTTTCCAAAGGATGATCGTTGACTTTGCCATCCATGACACTTATCCGCCGGGACACAATCCCCACGCCCATGTCCTGCTGACTATGAGAGCAATGGACGAACATGGAAAATGGCTTCCCAAGAGCCGTAAGGTTTATGACCTTGACGAAAACGGGGAACGGATAAAACTTCCGTCCGGCAGATGGAAAAGCCACAAGGAGGATACGGTGGACTGGAACGACCAGAAGTATTGTGAAATCTGGCGGCATGAGTGGGAAGTCATCCAGAACCGCTATCTGGAAGCCAATGACCGCCCGGAGCGTGTGGACTTGCGTTCCTATGCCAGACAGGGGCTTGATATTGTCCCTACTGTCCATGAGGGGGCTGCTGTCCGGCAGATGGAAAAGCGTGGTATCCAGATGAATATCGGCAACCTGAACCGGGAAATCAAAGCCGTCAACCGCCTGATGCAGTCCATTCGGCAGCTCATTCAAAACCTCAAAGGCTGGATTACCGAGCTGGGAGAAAAACGGAAAGAGCTGCTTGCACAAAAAACGGCGGAGGAAGCGACACTTCTTCCCAATCTGCTGATGAAGTATATGGAGATACGAAAGGAAGAACGGAAGGACTGGACAAGGGCTGGACAGAACCGGGGGACTTCACAGGACTTAAAGGCAGTCAGCGAAGCCCTGTCCTATCTCCGGCAAAAGGGGCTTTCCACTGTGGAGGACTTAGAAGCGTTTCTGGAATCTTCCGGGAAATCAGCCGCAGATTACCGCAATCAGATGAAGCCAAAGGAAGCCCGGAGCAAAGTGATTGACGGGATTCTTGCCAGCCGGACAGACTGCAAGGAATGTAAGGCTGTCTATGAGAAGTATCAGAAGATATTTTTTAAGAAAACAAAGGAGAAATTCAAACAGGAACATCCGGAGGTTGCCCGGTATGCGAAAGCCGCCGCCTACCTTGCCAAGCACCCGGACGATAAGGACAGCACTCAAAAGGAACTGCAACAGGAGCAGGAAACACTTCTGGAAGAAATCGCAGAGATGAAAGTACCGCTGACCGAGGTACAAGAGGATTTGAAGAAGCTGCGGGACATCCGCTACTGGGTACGGAAAGCCACACCCGGCACAGAGGAAAGCAAAGAGCCGCCCAAGAAGCAGCCCATCAAGGAAGTCTTGCAGGATAAGGCAGACGAGAAAAAAGCACAAAGAACCGCCCCAGCACAGACGAAACACAGACAACAGGATATGGAACTTTAACAGGCACTTGCCATTTTCAATCAGAGAATGTCAGGTGCTTTTTCTTTTTAAGGAGGGATAGATTTGAATGTATTTGAAGCTGTGAAGCAGTCCGTTACAACAAGACAGGCTGCGGAGCATTATGGAATCCATGTAGGTCGGAACGGGATGGCTTGTTGCCCGTTCCATAACGATAAAACCCCAAGCATGAAGCTGGATCGGCGTTACCACTGCTTCGGCTGCGGTGCGGATGGTGATGTGATTGATTTTGCCGCCACCCTGTATGGGCTGGGAAAGAAAGAAGCCGCCGTACAACTGGCAAATGACTTTGGGCTTTCCTATGAGGACTGGAAACCGCCGGGAAAGGCAAAAAACCCAAGCCCCGGCAGAAATCCCCGGAGGAGCAGTTTCAGGAAGCAAAGAGCCGCTGCTTCCGTATTCTTGCCGATTATCTCCACCTACTCCGAGTGTGGAGAAAGGAATATGCCCCGCACTCCCCGGAGGAAGCCTTTCATCCACGGTTTGTGGAAGCCTTACAAAAGCAAGCCCAAGTGGAATATCTGCTGGATGTGCTGCTGTTCGGGGAAACAGAGGAAAAAGCGGCTTTGATTACGGACTACGGAAAGGATGTGATACAGCTTGAACAGCGAATGGCAGAGCTTGCAGCCGCAGACGCAGCAAGAACTAAAAAACACTATGAACGCCATGCAGCCGCCCCAGAGCGTTGAGGAAATCAAGGCGGGGCTGGAAACCACCGAGAAAGGCGGTGTCCGTCAGAGCATACGGAACTGCCTGACCGTATTCCAGCGTGACCCGCTGCTTTCCGGGGCTATCGCATACAACATCCTGACCGACCGCAAGGACATCATAAAGCCCATCGGCTTCCACAGGGAAAGCACCGCCCTGAACGATACAGACATGAAGTATCTGCTTCTTTATCTGGAAGAAACCTATGGGCTTACCAATGAGAAAAAGATTGATAATGCCATCGGGATTGTGGCGAATGAAAACAAGTACCATCCCATCCGGGACTATCTCAATACTCTTGTGTGGAATGGGACAGAGCGAATCCGTTTCTGCCTGCGGCACTTTCTGGGGGCTGACGCAGACGATTACACCTATGAAGCATTGAAGCTGTTCCTGCTGGGTGCAATCTCACGAGCCTTTCAGCCAGGGTGCAAATTTGAAATCATGCTCTGTCTGGTAGGCGGTCAGGGGGCTGGCAAATCCACCTTCTTCCGTCTGCTGGCAGTCCGGGACGAGTGGTTTTCCGATGATTTGCGGAAGCTGGACGATGACAATGTGTACCGCAAGCTGCAAGGTCACTGGATTATCGAAATGTCGGAAATGATGGCAACCGCAAACGCCAAGAGCATCGAAGAAATCAAGTCATTTTTAAGCCGGCAGAAGGAGGTCTACAAGATACCCTATGAAACCCATCCGGCAGACCGCCCCCGTCAGTGCGTGTTTGGCGGCACTTCCAATGCCCTTGACTTCCTGCCCCTTGACCGTTCCGGCAACCGCCGCTTTATCCCCGTCATGGTGTACCCGGAGCAAGCCGAGGTTCACATTTTGGAGGACGAAGCTGCTTCCAGAGCCTATATCGAGCAGATGTGGGCGGAAGCGATGGAGATTTACCGAAGCGGCAGGTTCAAGCTGGCTTTCAGCCCCGCCATGCAGCGGTATCTCAAAGAACACCAACGGGATTTTATGCCGGAGGACACCAAAGCCGGGATGATACAGGCGTATCTTGATAAGTACACCGGGAGTATGGTCTGCTCCAAGCAGCTCTACAAGGAAGCCTTGAACCATGCCTTTGACGAACCGAAGTAATGGGAAATCCGGGAAATCAACGAGATTATGAACCAGTGCATTGACCGCTGGCGGTACTTCCCGAACCCAAGAATGTTTTCCGAATATGGCAGACAAAAGGGCTGGGAGCGTGAAAACCCGGCAACGGACTCCGGCAACCCGTCTGAAAAAACGATGGACGGTTTTGTGGAGGTCACAGAACAGATGGAGCTTCCGTTCTGAAAATGGCAGCCCGTTGCACCCCCTGTTGCTATCCCGTTGCCGAGCCGGTTGCCGGGGAAAATCCCGAAACTATCGGCTTTTCTCCCCTATGACAACCAAAACAACAGAAAAATAAAAGAAAAGTATAAATAGTAACCACCGCCAGATTGAGATTGTTTGCAAGGTCTTTTGAAGCCCGTTGCCGGACTTCGTTGCCGACACCCTCTGTCTGGCTATTTTCATGTATGGAGGATAACTGCCTATGGCAAAAAACAAAACAGAGATTCATGTGACCACTGTATTTGACGGGGAGCTGGATGCAACCGATGTGTTCGTCAGCCTGATTTCCCAGAAATACGGAAAGACAAATACGAAAGAATATCTTGCTAAAAAGAAAGATATGAGCTATAATGAAGATGAGGTTCAAAAGAGCCAGATACCGTCTGGATTGTGTGGGTAAATGGCTATGATGAACGAAATGGAATACAGAACAATCGGTTCGGCACTTGCCGGGGGTTATCGTGCGGCGGTCTATTGCAGGCTGTCAAAGGACGATGACCTGCAAGGCGAAAGTGCCAGTATCGCAAACCAGCGTGATATGCTGGAAAAAATACTGCGAAAGCAGGGATGGGGAGGTTGTGGCAGTCTATCAGGACGATGGCTTCACAGGTCTTAATATGGAGCGTCCTGATTTACAGAGGATGTTGAGAGCTATTGAGCGCAGGCAAATCAACCTTGTCATCACGAAAGACCTCAGCCGACTGGGGCGGAACTATCTGCAAACCGGGCATTTGATTGAGGACTTTTTCCCAAGAAACGGTGTCCGCTATATCGCCATGAATGACGGTATCGACACCCTGCGGGATAACAACGACATTGCCCCGTTCAAGAATATCCTGAATGAGATGTACAGCAAGGATATTTCCAAGAAAGTCCATTCCTCTTATCTTCTGAAAGCGCAGAAAGGACAGTTTACCGGGTGTCTTGCCCCGTTTGGATATCGGAAAGACCCGGAGGACAAAAACCATCTGCTCATTGACGAGGAAACCGCCCCGATTGTGCGGCTGATTTTCGGATATGCCCTGAACGGTCATGGTCCGAACTATATCCGCAGACGGCTGGAGGAAGAAAAAATCCCCTGCCCCACATGGTGGAACCGGGAACGGGGGCTTCGCAATACCCGCACCAAATGGGAAAAGAAAGACCCGGAAAACGGGCGGTATATGTGGGACTTCTCCGTTATCAAAGACCTTTTGATGAATCCCGTCTACACTGGGGCGATTGCTTCCCAGAAAAAGGACTACCGCTTCAAAATCGGCACGATTGGGGAAAAGAAGCCGGAGGACTGGATTGTGGTGGAGGGACAGCATGAACCGCTGATTGACCGCATGAGCTTTGACATTGTGCAGAACAAGCTGAAATCCCGCCAGCGTCCGGGGCAGACCAATGAATCAGCCTGTTTGCCGGACTGTTAAAATGCGGCGAGTGTGGGAAGTCGCTGACGGTACGCTACACAAACGCAAAACATCCCCAGCAGATTTATTCCTGCAAGACCTACAATGCCTTTGGAAAGAACCACTGCACCCAGCACCGGATTGACTATGACACCCTTTACAGCCATGTGCTGCGGAAAATCCGGGAATGTGCCAGAGCTGCCTGATGGACGGGGAAGCGGTTGCCGACCGCCTGACCAATACCTGTGAAGCAGAGCAGCGGGAACAGCGGGAAGCAATGGAACGCTCCCTTACAAGGGACGAGGAACGGATTGAGGTTCTGGACAAAATGGTCATGCGGCTTTATGAGGATATGATTGCAGGGCGTATCAGTGAGCAGAATTTCAACACCATGCTGGAAAGACACAGACCGAGCAGACGGAGCTTAAAGCAAAAGATGTCCGAGGGCAGAAAGCGGCTGTCTGATGAAGTCCAGCTTGCCAATGACGCAAAACAATGGGTGGAAGCCATTCAGGAATACGCCAACATCACAGAGCTGGACGCAGCCACCCTCAACCGCTTAATCAAAGAAATCGTCGTGCATGAGCGCATTGACGAGGATAAAACAAGACACATTTCTATCGAAATTCATTTTAATCTCAAACCCATCCCGGAGGTGGAACAGGTCACTGCCTGACTTGTCCTGCCGGGACGGTTCTCTTAATAACACCATATAGATTTTTTGTACGCCGCCGTCCGCCATCGAGCAGAACGTTTACTCCTAATTGGGGATAAAACAGCTCATGGTCGGTGGTGGCGTGGCTCTCATAGGTATCACGCTGGTACATCTGCTTTCTGGACTCTTCGGTTAAATCCAAAACTGCTGTCGGAGTAGAAAATCCGACCGGGTGGCGAAAGTCACCTGTTACATAGCCAGAATTGACTGGTCATCAGTTCTGGCTATTTTTCTGTTCTTCTCTGATTTCAGATACAATGTGATGAATAAAGCGCCGGAAATGAGAGTATACTATCCCTTATCAAAGCATGTTCCCCTTATTTTTGAAAAGAAATAAAGGGAATTTTTATTTAAGGTAATTGACTATCCATTAAAATTGAATATAATATAAGGGAAAGAATGGAGGTTAAGGGAATGAGAGATTTTAACTACTCAACAATCCGGGAGCAGAAATGGGATTCTGAGATTCTGGGGCTTATCGCCGCAATCTATAAGGAAGCTGGAAAACAGGAGCTTTACCTGAAGCAGCGCCCGGAGGAATTAGAGAAGCTGGTTGAGATTGCAAAGATTCAGAGTACAGAGGCATCCAATGCCATTGAGGGTATTGTTACCACCAATACACGAATCCGGCAGTTGGTTGAGGAGAAAACGACTCCCAGGAACAAAGATGAGCAGGAAATTGCGGGATACCGCGATGTACTTTCTATTATTCACGAAAGCTTTGATGCCATTCCTCTGACAAGAAACTACATCCTGCAGCTTCACAAGATTATGTACAGCCATATGAATAATCCAATGGCCGGACAGACAAAGAATGTCCAGAATTATATCAGCGCCACTTATCCGGATGGTCATATTGAAATTCTTTTCACTCCCCTCGCGCCTTTCGAAACGCCGAAGGCATTGGATCGGATTTGTGAAGAGTACAACAGGGTAATCGGAAATATGGAACTGGAGCCCTTGATTGCAGTTCCGGTTTTCATCCACGATTTCCTATGTATCCATCCCTTTAATGATGGAAACGGGAGAATGAGCCGTCTGTTGACTACACTGCTTTTGTATCGCTCTGGGTTCTACGTTAGCAAATACATTTCTCTGGAAGCCAAGATCGCGAAAAACAAGGATTTGTACTATGAGGCACTAAGCCGTTCGCAGCATGGCTGGCACGAAGGAACCGAGGATGCAGTTCCATTCATCAAATATTTGCTGGGTACCATTCTGGCTGCATATAAGGACTTTGGAGACCGGTTTGCTATCGTGGAGGAGAAACTTCCTGCCATTGATATGGTCCGAAAAGCCACCCTGAATAAAATCGGTCGTTTTACAAAGCAGGATATCAGGGAGCAGTGTCCATCACTGAGTCTTAGTTCTGTTGAAGGTGCACTGAGAAAATTGGTTGCAGCCGGTGAATAAACGACGAAGGTACGGGAAATCGATACTTGTTATATTCGTTTGAAATAGCATAGAAGAGAGGTTGACAAACTGAATACATTTACATAGCTGGAACTGACTGATCATCAGCTCTGGCTATTTTTTTATGCCCTTCTCCAGCTGTAGGTGCACATGCGGTCTCGAGAAGGGCTTCTCCGTTACTGCAGCAACAACCTGAATCAGTACGCAAAACGAGCCAATGAGACCGGCTCCATCTATACGGAGGATATCAAAGATTTGCAGAACAGGCAGAACGAGATCCGGGAAATTACGAAGGAGATCCTTGCCAGACTGGCAACGATCCAGTAAAAACGGTGTGGCAGGTATGCTGTCACACCGGATACATAAGCGACATCCTTGACATGAAATCAATCGCTTCATAAATTATCATTAGAACCGACAATGGAGGACGTATATATGTGGTTGATCAAACTCCCGTTTAGAATAATCGCACTGCCGATTATGGCAATCGTCGCTGTATTCTCAATTTTTTACTCCCTTGCATTGAACCTTTCCGCAATGGTCGTCGGCCTTTTATATCTGGTGCTGGTCGTCTGCATTGTGATGCTTTTGTTTCAACACGTCTGGATCTATGCTGCACTGGTTTTTGGATTTGCAGTTCTGGTGTTCCGGGCAGTGATGTTTGCTGAAATGATCTCTTTGGGACTGGAAGCGCTGACGGGCAAGCTTTTGCAATTCATTTTTTCATAATAGTTTATAACATACCGGACCTGGGAAATAAAAAAACTCCTCAGGTCTTTTCTTATGCCAAAATTCGAGAAAGGAGCAGATGACCATGGTAGCAACAAGACTCATTCCCCTGCATGTAAACAAGGGGAAAACCATTGCTCAGAGTCTGGGTGACAGAACGGATTATGCAAAGAATCCGGAAAAGACCGAAAAGGGCGAACTGGTCACCGGCTATCAGAGTGACCCGATGACCGTGGACGAAGAGTTTATGCTGTCCAAGCGTCAGTATGAGCAGATCACCGGTCGGCGGCAAAAGCATGAAGTGATCGCCTATCAGATCCGCTAGTCCTTCAAACCGGGAGAGATCACGCCGGAGGAAGCAAACCGATTGGGGCATGAGCTGGCCCTTCGGTTTACCAAAGGAAAGTATGCCTTTATCGTGGCAACGCACACGGATCGAGCCCATGTGCATAATCATATCAGCAATCGAACTCCTCAAATTGCATTATTTGATTTTAAGGCATTTTTGAATATTTCGATGCTCTTGGTTGAAAGTGAAAATGCAAAAGTTCTCCGGCAGATCATGTTGGATATTGTTATTGATTTCGTTAATCAAAGGACGGGCGGTTCGACAAAATATATCAATCAACGTGACAGGGATTTTATCAGTGCGTTTTTGCAGGAAGAAAACTATAGACGTGAATTTACTGATGCTCTTAGAGACTATGTTTCCATGGGAAATAGCAAATATGCAATTTATACGGATAAAATTTACCAAAGCATTTTTCGAGAAAAGCCCAGGAATATAAGCAGGTTTTACATTTGTCTAAAAGAGATAGCGTCAGAGATACGATGTATTCTGAGGTCTTAGATCTAATTGCGTCTTACGAATGTGGATTAGCGGCAATGATTAAGGATCAGTCTACGCAGTTGGGAAGAAAACTAAATAACTGGGAATTGTCAGATTTGTTTTCAGCCTTTGAGTCATTACCTTTATGGAAGCCCCTGATTCTTAGAGCACGTACCAAAATGGCTAGTAGGGATATGGCTTTACGCGATGCATTTCATATGCAATTGGAAGAGTATATTAAGCCTCTGGAAGCAGAAGAATACGAGAAATTCTTAGGAGTCGCTGGCGATGAACTTGAATTGCTTATGCATGAGAATCAAGATGTATTGAAGAGATTGAAGGAGCGCAATTGATGGCCGATATACACTATATTTCAATAGATGAAGCACGGGATATTCATCTTGCAACCATTCGGAATAGTGGTGGTGGCGATTGCGGTGAACTCGACATAGGGAAACTTGAAAGTGTATTGTGTCATATTCAAAACGATAATTACTATCCCACTTTTTTGGATAAGCTTTTGCATTTGTTTTATTGTTCTTGTAAATTTCACTGCTTTTGCGATGGTAATAAATGGATAGCTATTACTTTAACAGCAATGTCTTTGCTTAAAAATGGTTATATGGCAGTTGCTAATATATACTTTCGAGAAATGGAGAATATCAGTTATCATGTAGCAGCTGGACATATTGATGAAGATTTGCTTCGCAGATTCTTGCTGCAATACTAACCTGTACATATGATTCTGATGAAGAACTAAAATTAGATATTTTTAATGCAATATCTGTGGAAGATGTTTTTTATTGATTGGAATCGAAAACTTCTTTAGAATGTAATCATGCACCAGCTGGTGTTAATTTATACAAAGGTGAAAAGATTGCAATAGTAGTCAAAACCATATCGCCATCCGGCTGTACTCACTGTATAATATTGAGTAATTTAATAAGGAAATCACGTTATCATTGCTGCCTGCAGAAGACAATGGTAGCCATATGTATGAACTAGAGGTTTCGCAAAGGCTAAAGCCCCAAGGTGGCAATGCCACCATTTTGCCACCCGAAATGCGTTTGACCCAGGCAGATTTCAATTTTCTTATTCAGACACAGAAGAACATAAAAGCAAGTAAAATCAAGGCATTCACGAACATAGGGAAATATTTGGATGCCAGCAAAATAACTCCCAACTTGTACTCCTAAGCGGTAGGTCGGGTGTTTAAGTCACCTCGGGAACGCTGGAAGATGACGCCGTAGTCCTTTACTTTTTGTAAGGGGGTGCGGAGTTTTTTGATTTATATGGTGAAGCTGAGCTTTCATCGAAATTTGAAGACGGAGTCAGCATGATGACAGGATGAAACAGAAATTTCACTTGTATTTCCCATAAAAACTATTTATTATATGTCCATACCCCAATTATCGTAACAAAAATTTACCATATATAAGGAGGATTTCACCATGCTGAACACAGGAATCAAAGCTCCCAATTTTGAACTTCCGGATCAGAACGGAACAATACACACATTAGAAGAATACAGAGGAAAGAAGGTAATCCTGTATTTTTACCCAAAGGATAACACACCAGGCTGTACCAAACAGGCCTGCGGATTTTCTGAGCGGTATCCCCAGTTTATGGAAAAGGGAACCGTTGTTTTAGGCGTGAGCAGAGATACAGTGGCTTCTCACAAGAAATTTGAAGAAAAGTACGGTCTTGTATTTACTCTGTTGTCCGATCCGGAGCGCAAGGTCATTGAGGCCTATGATGTGTGGAAGGAAAAAAAGAACTATGGAAAGGTTTCCATGGGCGTCGTCCGTACAACCTATCTGATTGATGAAAATGGAATTATCATCCGTGCAAATGATAAGGTAAAGGCTGCGGAAGATGCAGAAAAGATGTTGGGTGAGCTGGAATGAGGATCATACTGTCACCGGCTAAAAAGATGAAGGAAGATCCGGATACGCTTGCATATATGGGCCTTCCCGAATTTCTGGATCAGACGGAGGAGATTTTAGCCTGGCTTAGATCAAGAACGCAGGAGGAGCTGAAACGGCTGTGGGTCTGTAATGACCGGATCGTGGGGCAGAACGTTGAACGTCTGGCCCACATGGATCTGAGAAAAAACCTTACCCCGGCAGTGCTCTCCTATGAAGGGATCGCCTATCAGTATATGGCTCCGGCTGTATTTGAAACAGGGCAGTTTGAATATATTCAGGAGCATCTGCGCATCCTGTCGGCTTTTTACGGCGTTTTAAGGCCTATGGACGGCGTGACGCCTTACCGCTTGGAGATGCAGGCCAGGGCCGCTGTCGGCGGATATAAGGATTTGTACGCTCTGTGGGGAAACAGGCTGTATGAGGCAGTAAGAGATGAAAGTGGAATCATCCTGAATCTGGCTTCCAAAGAGTATTCCAAATGTATTGAGGTCTGTCTTTCTGAAGAAGACAGATATATCACTCCGGTCTTTTGTGAAGAAGCCGGAGGAAAGCTTGTGACAAAGGGAACCTATGCAAAAATGGCCCGCGGGGAAATGGTTCGTTTTATGGCGGAAAACCGCATAGAGGATCCGTCAGAAATCCGCAGCTTTGACCGATTGGGATATCGGTTCAGAGAGGAGCTTTCTTCCGATACAAGGTACATATTTGAGAGAGTGAAGGCGGAATAGAACTAGGCTTCAAAGCATACATTTCCCTGTATCCATACCTGGCCCCTTAAAACGGCGTCCGGGGAACAGGCTCTCCTAAGAGATCGGCAGCGTTGATTGCAGCTGTAAAGAGCAGGTCGTTGCATTCCAGGCCCAGAAGAAAGATTTCTTCTCCGGTAATGCGGTTGATCCTGCGGTCCACAGATAAAATATTTCCAATGACAGAATACTGGTCACACTCAATGCCGGAGGGCATAAAGCAGGTGTCTACAATGGAATAAATATCCTCTCTTGCCACACGGCGTGATACAGAGGAGAAAAGATCAATATCTTCTACGGTCAGTGTTTCGATGGCCTCTTCATCGCCCCGTTTGGCGGCTTCGATGAGACGGCTGCGTTTGCTGGCCGCTTTTTTTCGGTCTTCCGTCTGCTGGGGTGTCTTCTGGACCGGAAGAAGGATTTTTCCATGAATGGACAGAGCCGAGAGCGAAGCGCTCTTTGGAAAGACCGGCTGGCTGTTTTTAAGGCGCAGGCGGTATTCCATCGAATTTTCCATATAAAAGATCAGAGAAATCCCTACCCGGTATTCATCTAAAAGGCCTGCAAAGGTTTCACGCTCCGTATGGCGCTGGATCGAGCAGTCCGCGGTGGATGTGACCTGGTTGCTTTCTACATATGGGAAATAGTATTCCTGCTTAAAGATTCCTCTCTGGCTTAAACGTCCGGCGATGGCAACGCCCATGCCGGGAGCGGTCTGTGCCCGCAGTTCGCAGAACATTTCTCCGTCAGATTCTTTTAAAATATCAGATTTGGAAGCGTCCTTTACAAGCTTTTTTAAAAGCTTATCCAGATCCTGGCGGGAGGTATACTGGCTGAATCCGATGGTTCGCATATATTTGTGCATAATGTCACCCTCTTTCTGAAAAACCATTCAGCCCATTATAGCCTACTTTCATAGAGATTGCCAGTGTTTTTTCAGGAAACGCAGGGAATTCAAAAAGAGGATATATTGACAGTCCATGTTAAGATAATAAATATGATATTAAAAAATGAAAGGAACATCCATGGATCAGCTTACGAAAAAGCCGCTTTTTAATCCCCAGGGCGATACCAGTCTTAATGCAAGACGCATGATCGGGGGAAATACCACAAATCTGAATGATTTTAACAATATGCGTTATGCCTGGGTCAAGGACTGGTACCGTCAGGCCATGAATAATTTCTGGATTCCTGAGGAAATCAGTCTGGGACAGGATAAGAAGGATTATCCGAAGCTGGCCCCTGCGGAACGGGCCGCCTATGATAAGATTTTAAGCTTTCTGGTGTTTTTGGATTCCATCCAGACAGCCAATCTTCCCAATATTGGAGAATACATTACTGCAAATGAGATTAACCTTTGTCTGAATATACAGACCTTTCAGGAATGTATCCACAGCCAGAGCTACAGCTATATGCTGGATACGATCTGCAGTCCCATTGAGCGTGACGCTATTTTGTACCAGTGGAAGACAGATGAGCATCTTTTAAGACGCAATACCTTTATCGGGGAATGTTACAACGGATTTCAGGAGAATAAAAGCCCTGAGGCCTTTCTGCGCGTCCTGATGGCAAATTATATTCTGGAAGGAATCTATTTTTACTCCGGATTCATGTTCTTTTACAATTTGAGCCGCAATGGAAAGATGCCCGGTTCTGCGCAGGAGATCCGTTATATCAATCGGGATGAAAATACCCATCTGTGGCTGTTCAGAAACATGATCCGGGAATTAAAGCAGGAACGTCCGGAGCTGTTTACAGACAAAAATGTGAAAATGATGAAGGAACTTCTGATGGAGGGCGTCCGCCAGGAAATCCTGTGGGGGGAATATGTGATCGGGGATCGTATTTCCGGCCTCACAGCCGAAATGATCCGGGATTATATTTATTATCTGGGAAATCTCCGCTGGGTGAGCCTGGGCTTTGACCCTGTCTATGAAGGATTTGAAAAGGAGCCGGAAAATATGGCCTGGGTCAGCCAGTATTCCAATGCAAATCTGGTAAAGACGGATTTTTTTGAGGCCCGGAGCACCGCTTATGCCAAGAGCACGGCCCTGATTGATGATTTATAAAAGAAAAGGATATGATATATGGAAATGATAATGCAGATTTTTAAGGAGGATGCAGAGCTTCAGGCGCTCTTAAGAACCGTTTTAGAGGGAATATGTTCTGATTTTACGGATGAAGCGTACAGTCTTGAGCTTCTGGAGGAAAAATTCCACAGCTTTGCCAGACCGGGAATGGAAGAGCCGGAGCTTTGGGCGGCTCTCGTAAAAGCGGCAGTGGAGCTTACCAGCGCGCAGTCTCCAAAGTGGGAGATGATCGCAGCTAGGCTTTTGGGAGCATCCTTCAGGCGGGAGCTGTCAGGACGGCTTAAAGTGCTGGGAATCACGGATTTTTACAGCAAGCTTTGTTATCTGACAGAGGAAAAACTCTATGGGGAATACATTTTGGAACACTATACAAAGGAGGAGATACAGGAGGCGGAGACGTTTTTATGTCCGGAAAGGGATCATCTGTTTACCTATTCCGGACTGGATCTGCTGCTTAAACGCTATGTGATCCGAAGCCGCCGTCAGGAGCCGTTAGAAACGCCTCAGGAGATGTTTTTGGGAATTGCCCTCCATCTTGCCATGGAAGAGAAAAAAGACCGCCTGTACTGGGTGAGAAAGTTTTATGATATGCTCAGCCGGATGTATGTGACTATGGCTACCCCTACGCTTTCCAATGCAAGAAAGCCTTACCATCAGCTTTCCAGCTGCTTTATTGATACGGTTTCCGACAGTCTGGAGGGAATTTACAGAAGCATTGACAATTTTGCCCGCGTCAGCAAATTCGGCGGCGGCATGGGACTGTATTTCGGAAAGGTACGCGCGGCCGGAAGCAGCATCCGGGGCTTTGAAGGTGCGGCCGGAGGTGTGATCCGCTGGATCCGTCTTGTAAATGATACAGCAGTAGCCGTAGATCAGCTGGGGATGCGCCAGGGAGCCGCCGCCGTATATCTGGATGCATGGCATAGGGATCTGCCGGAATTTCTTCAGCTCCGCACCAATAACGGCGACGATCGGATGAAGGCGCATGATATTTTTCCGGCTGTATGTTATCCGGATCGGTTTTGGAGACTGGCAAAGGAAAATCTGGATGCTCCCTGGCATCTGTTCTGCCCCCATGAGATCCATGAGGTAAAGGGCTATTTTCTGGAAGATTATTTTGGGGAAGAATGGGAAACGCGCTATGAGGAATGTGTGGCAGATTCCCGGTTAAGCCGCAGAACGGTGACGGTAAAGGAGCTGGTGCGTCTGATTATCAAATCTGCAGTGGAAACGGGAACGCCCTTTGCCTTTAACCGGGACATTGTAAACCGGGCCAATCCCAACAGCCATAAAGGAATGATTTACTGCTCCAATCTCTGTACGGAAATTGCGCAGAATATGTCTCCCATGGAAACCGTCAGCCAGACGGTAGAGACTGAGGACGGCGATCCTGTGGTTGTTACCAGGGTGCGTCCGGGGGATTTTGTGGTGTGTAATCTGGCGAGCCTTTCTGCTGGGAAATCATTTGCCTTGGAGGAGGATGGCGTGTTAGAGGATACCGTGTGGACCGCAGTCCGGGCATTGGACAATGTAATTGGCCTTAATTTTTATCCTCTTCCCTATGCAGAGCTTACAAACCATGCATACAGAAGCATCGGGCTGGGAGTTTCCGGCTATCACCATATGCTGGCAAAGCGGAGGATTAAATGGGAGAGCCGGGAGCACCTTCTGTTTGTGGACAGGCTTTTTGAACGGATCAGCCAGGCTGCCATCGAGGCCAGTGCGGATCTGGGAAAGGAAAAGGGAAGCTATCCTCTGTTTGAGGGCAGCGGCTGGCAGACCGGAACCTATTTTTCCAGACGGGGCTATACGGGAAGCCGATGGAAACAGATTGCCGCAAAGGCAGCCCAGGGAATGCGGAATGCATATCTTTTAGCCATTGCTCCTACCAGCTCAACCAGTATCCTTTCGGGAACCACAGCCGGTATTGACCCCATTATGCACCGCTTCTATCTGGAAGAAAAAAGGGAGCCATGCTCCCAAGGGTGGCCCCGGAGCTGACTCCCGAATCATACTGGTATTATAAAAATGCCCATCTGTTAGATCAGAGCTGGAGCATAAAAGCCTGCGGCATCCGCCAGCGCCATATCGACCAGGCTCAGAGCATGAACCTGTATATCACCAACAGCTATACCTTCCGCAAGGTTTTAAACCTGTATATCCAGGCCTGGGAAGAAGGCGTAAAGACGATTTACTATGTCCGCTCCAAGTCCTTAGAGGTGGAGGAATGTGAGAGCTGCTCTTCTTAGAGCAGCCCCATCAGAGAGGGTACGCCCAGAGAAAGTACAGGGATATAGGTAACTGCCAGCAGAAGGATAAAAAGTACAATAAGTAAGGTAGTAAAGTTTTTGCTACCTGTTCAATGCTGATTTTGCTGATACCGCAGCCTACGAAAAGGACAGATCCTACAGGCGGCGTTATATTTCCCATACACATATTAAAAATCAGCATAACACCGAACTGGATATTGCTCATTCCAAGGCTTTCTGCAATAGGAAGGAAAATCGGTGTGAAGATCAGGATTGCAGGAGTAATATCCATAAACATACCAATTACCAGCAGAATTACATTCATCAGCAGCAGGATCACATATTTGTTAGAAGAAACAGACATAATAGCCGTACTGATGGCTGCCGGGATTCCTGAATATGCCATTACAAAGGACATAGCTGAGGAGGCGGAGATCAGGAACAGGATAATGCCGCTGGTGCAGGCACTGCTTACCAGGATTTTAGAAAAACTCTTAAAGTTAATGCTTTTGTAGCAGAGAGAAAGAATCAGGCAGTACAGTACGGAAATACCTGCCCCCTCAGTTGCTGTAAAGATACCACTTACAATACCGCCAATTACGATGATAATCAGCAGAAGGCTGGGAAGAGCCTCCAGAGTAACCTTTACTGCAGTCTGCATGGATGGAAAGCCTGAGGTTGGATACTTATGTTTTTTTGCATACAAAAAAGCTACAACCATAGAACCAAGCCCCATGAGAAGTCCTGGAACATAACCGGCCATAAACAGTGTGGAAATAGATACTCCGCCTGCAACCGTGGAATATACGATAAATGCGCTGGTTGGCGGAATCAGAAGACCGGTAGGTGCGGAAGCATATTAGCTGCCGTTGCAAAGGCTGGATCATAGCCCTCTTCCTTCTGGATCGGGTAGATGCAGCCTCCCATGGCAGAAGCTGCGGCAACAGAGGAACCGGAAAGCGCTCCAAAGAGCATATTGCCTACAATATTAGCTAAAGCCAGAGAGCCGGGACACCAGCCTACAAAAAGCTGAGCGAAGTTTACAAGGCGTTTGGCAATACCACCGTTGTTCATTATGTTTCCTGCCAGGATAAACAGCGGGATTGCAAGAAGGGAAAAGCTTTCCACACCGCTGTTCATTTTTTGCATGGTGATAAAGGTAATCTGATCCCAGGAGAGGGAGGATACCGCAGCAACAATAGAAGAAATTACAATGCCTACGGAAATGGGACAGCCAAGGAAAAGAAGGGCTGCAAATACCGCAAACAGGACGGCCGTTGTAATACCAATACTCATGACTCATTTCCTCCTTCAATTTTAATACCTGTCACATCCTCATAAAGATTGATGAGCTGTGCAATAATGATAAAAATACCTGAAACAGGAGCCATTGCATAAACCAGACTTCTTGGAATGCCAAGAAGGGCAGAATAAACCTTCTGGGCGCTCATGGCCAGCTTAAAACCGCCGATGGTGATAATAAAAATGGCAAATATAAGAATCAGGGTGTCAATGCAGATCATAAGGATCCGGCGGCCTTCTGGCTTTAAGCTTTCCTGAAGGAGTACAAGCGACATATGCTCCCTTGTACTGAATGCATAGGCAGCGCCGATAAATCCGGTCCAGATCAGGGAATAACGTACCAGCTCCTCCGTAAATGCGGCAGGGCTGTTTAAGACATAACGTGTAAATACCTGATACAGTACTAAAAACGTCATTACGGAAAGAAGAATTGTTGCAATTCTGGACAAAAGAAAAGTCATCCATTTTTTTACAGATGTTAAAAATTCTCTCATATAGCCTCTCCTATTCTGCTGAATTGATAATGTCAAGCAGGGTCTGTACACCGGGATACTGACTGCAGTAATCGGAAATCATACCTGCAGTAGCCTGACGAAACGCCTCTTTATCCACATCCTCAACAAAGGTGACATCCATGGTTTCGGACGCCTCTTTTTTTGCTTCTTCAATCGCTGTGTTCCATGCAATTTTATGGCTGTCTGTGGATTTTCTGGCTGCCTCCAGAATAATCTGCTGATCCTCGGGAGTAATGGACTTCCATACTTTGGAGCTCATAACCATAACATCCGGAATCATGGCATGCTGGTCGGAGGAAAATACTTTACAGATTTCTCCGTGCTTTCCGGTGGTGAGGGCTGTTTCGTTATTTTCTGTTCCGTCAATAATACCGGTTTGAAGAGAGGTGTACACATCTCCATAGGACATCGCCACAGGAATACCACCTAAGGCTTTTAGCATATCGGTTTGGGATTTCATATCCTGTACACGGATTTTCAGGCCTTTTAAATCTTCAGGAGTGCGGATTGCCTTATCCTTTGTATAGAAAGAACGTGCGCCGGAGGTGTAGTAGGTTAAGGTTACAAAGCCGTCATTCTCTGTGGAAAGGAAAAAGTCCTGCATGGGACGGGAATCCATTTTGTGGTAAAAATCATCGGTACTGTCAAAGATATACGGCAGCCCAAAGGTATGATACGCTTCATTGTAGGTTGCCAGTCCGGGGGCTGAGACTTTTGTCATAGAAATAACGCCGGCCATCAGCTGCTCCATATTTTCGTTCTCAGAACCAAGCTGGCCGTTTGGAAAAATCTGAACCTGAATTCTTCCATCTGTGAGTTCTTCTACATTTTGTGCAAATTCCGTCATGGCAATATGTACGGTATGAGTTTCGCTGAGCCCATGAGCCAGAGAAAGGATCATAGGATTTTCTCTGGTAGCCTCTGCGCTGGAAGCAGCGCTCTGGGAAGCACAGCCAGAAAGCCCGGCTGCTGCAATAACCAGAGCGGCGCTGATTGCTGCAAGTTTCTTCACACTAGTTACTCCTTTCATACTTAAAAATAGTGATCTGCAGTTTTTGGCTGCAATTGTAAGCTTACATACCGATCAGATCGAATTGCTCAAAGGAAACAAGAACCTGATGATCCTTTTTGGGGTTATTATATTTAATCTGAACGGATTTCAGAGTCTGGCTGTAATACCAGCCGCAGCCAGCCTCCTCAAATTTACGACGGTGAAGGAAATGTGGGAGTATTTCTCCATTAACGCTTACCCAGTAAGGGGCTTTCTCACGGTGGATCATATCCAGAGCGATGGTCTCAACGGAGGTTTCAAAGCTTCCTTCCTGTTTAAAGCCAATGACAGTACGTTCGCCTGCAGTCATGGTGATAACGGTTTTTAAGTATAGCCCTTTCTCATAATCCATGGATACGCCGTCATCTTCATAAAGTATAAAGGAACCGTCTTTGTCAGGCGCACACAGGATGGTAAGTCCTGTGACTGTTTCATTCATCAGATTCATCATCTGGTTTGATGCCATGGGGATCAAGGCGCCGCTTCGCACAAACAGAGGAATGCTTCCCAGATTTACAGGGAATTCGATGGTCTGTCCGCCCTCATATACTTCTCTTGTATAGAAGTCATAGAAGGCGCTTCCTTCGGGGAGATAGACGCTGCGGATTTTTGCGCCCTTTTCCACTACATTTGCTACCAGAAGAGAATCACCGAACATAAAGTTAATTCCGTCCTCATAGCAGGCAGGATCATTCTGGAAGGCGTAGCACATGGGTTCCATAATCGGAAGTCCTGTGGTATGGGCCCGCTCCATCAGAGAATACAGATAGGGGAACAGGCGGTAACGCAGCAGAATTGCGCTGCGGATGTAGCCGGTACAGCCGCTGTACATCCAGGGTTCGGTAACGGTGTTATCCGTATTGGTAGAATGGATGGAGAAACGGGGCTGGAAAATACCATTCTGGATCCAGCGGACTAGAAGCTCGGCTTCCGGAGCAGGGCCAAAGAAGCCTCCGATATCGCATCCCTGATTGGCTACACCGGAGAGTCCCATTCCAAGTATGGTTGCAATATTGTATTTCAGGGAATCCCAGCAGGTCAGGTTATCGCCTGCCCAGGTCTGGGCGTATTTCTGAATTCCGCAATGGCCGGAACGGCATACGATATAGGGCCGTGTGTTTTCAAAGGTTTCATGGATTGCTTCATCTGTGATATGGCACATAATATTGGACATAACAGATTTTAACTGACCGATGGTAGCGCCTTTTCCCTCAAAGGATACCCGGCAGTCCTTATCTACCATGGAATCATATTCGCAGTTATCATTCCAGATGGAGCTTGTACCATAGTCTAGCACATTTTCTTTTAACATCATTTTCCAGTTTTCACGGGTAGAGGAGCTGGTAAAGTCTGTAAACATACCTTTTCCGCCCCACCAGGTTCCGATACCCGGCTGATCACTGTCGCTGGCTTTTACAAACATGCCTTTGGCTTTCATTTCTTCCAGTCTGGGATGTACCAGCAAAATACCCGGCTTTACATTGGGAGATACGCAGACGCCTCGTTTTTTCATCTGTGCAAAGAAATCTTTAGGATTTTTAAAGCGTTTTTTGTTCCAGGTAAACACACAGCGCTTGATTCCTTCCTCTGTTTCGATGGCGCAGTAACCGGAAGAAAGCTGAAAGCCGTCTACAGGGATCCCTTCTTCTTTTGTGGTGTCAATAAATTCTGTGATGGCATCGTCACAGTTTTCTTCCAGTTCGGGATAGTACATGGAAGAACCCAGATATCCTAGGGCATACTTGGGAAGCAGGGCAGACTTTCCGGTCAGATCTGTGTAGCGCTCGACAATCTGGCTGATAGATGGTCCGGCTATGAGGAACAGGTCAATATCGCCTCCATCTGTACGGAAACGGCTGTGGGGCTTCCAGTAGTTTCGTTTTTCACGTCCCATATCAAAGTCGCATTCCCAGGTACAGTGATAGAAGTAACCGACTGCCTTTTTTGTGCCAGGGTTTAATTTGATATAAAATGGAATGTGCTTATAGAGGGAATCGGTTTCTTTGGGGTCATATCCCATGGAGTCTCCGGGGCTCATTACCATAAATTTCTGAGCCTTATTAAATTCGCCGCTTTTTTCGCCGAAACCAAAAAAGCAGTCCTGAGCATTGATCTCACTTGTATGGATCCGGCGGTGGTTTGAATCCTCCAGATAGGCAAGATCCGGGATATCCGCATGAATCTGTGAGCCTTCACGGTCATATACACAGATTCGGAAAGGATCCTTTTCAATCACAACCTTGAGTTCTTTACCCTGAATTACAGCCTGCACTGCGCTGTCTTCAATCAGTTCAGCTTCTGCCGGTGCTACACGCTTTCTGTAATGCTTCATAAAGCCGTCCATTCTGTCTTCCCAGGCAGTCATTACCAGACTGTAGGATTCTTCGCAAAAATCGCCATCAAATCCTGCTCTGATTCTCAGAATATGATCTGTAAGAAAGAGAAGGCGGATTTCTATGCAGTTGGTGGAAACGCAGAAAACAGAGCCCTTCTTTGTTACATTGCCGGCATTCATACATACCTTCATCAATGAGTTCCTCCTGTTTGTAAAATGTATACTTTCGATCGGTTCTGTGGTAATATGATAATAAAACAGAATCGGCAAAACCAGACGAATATTGCAGTATATTGTAATAAATTTTACATTTCTTGCGTTTTTTTGTGTGGATGAAATAAAAAAGAGAAAAGGATATAGAAAGTCAATAAAAATTATGGTGAAAATGTAAGCACTTACAATAAAAGACACAACTTAAATAAATGCAAAGGAGGAGGGAGTAGTAAAAATGATCGATCAGGCAGGCATCATGATGGCTCAGGGGGCTTTAATTGCCAGTGAACGTATCATAGGAGTCAATGATAATATGGCACAGTCCCATTATCATGAATATTTTGAGCTGTATTATCTTGAAACAGGAGAACGGTTTCATATGGTACAGGACCGGTGCTATAAAATGACAGCCGGTGAATTTATTATTTTCCCACCCTATGTAATGCACTATTCATATGGCGAAAAAGATATGCCATTCAAAAGGCTGGTGTTGTATTTCAGACAGGAGGAACTGGGATCAGATGAGATATTCAGAGAGCTTTGCAGAGAACGGGGAATTTGCCGTCTGGATACAAAGAAGCGTACACAAATTCACCGGATTATGGAGCAGCTGTTGGAGGAGCAGAAGGATCCGGGACGTTTTACGGTAAGTTATCGCAAAGCTCTTTTAAATTTGCTTGCAGCTGTAATTGTCAGGGCAGATCTGCCTCCGGTCAGACAGGAGAAACGAAGCCGGATTAATGAAATAATAAGTTATATTCACAGTCATTATTATGAAGATTTAAAGCTGGAGTGCCTTGCGCAGCAGTTTTATATCAGCCCCTGGTATCTTTGCAGGGAGTTCAAGCGCTATACAAACAGCACACTGGTTAATTATATTAATGTAACCCGTATTATGAATGCTCAGAGGAGTTTTATGGAAACGGATAAAAATGTGACTCAGATTAGCCAGGAAGTAGGATTTTCAAGTCTGACCCACTTTAACCGGGTATTTAAAGCTGTAACAGGAACCACTCCTTCTGAGTACAAAAGACAGTTTCGTACCTATAAAGCTAAAACAGCCGATTCCCGGTAGCATATGAGCCCGGAATCGGCTGTTTCGCCTAGCGGATATTATTATCAGCCGGTATGATAATTGCGGCAATCACATAGGCAGCAACTCCTGCGCCTATGGTAACGCAGGTGAATATAGCCCAGGCCAGGCGCACGAGGGTGGGATCAATGTCAAAATATTCTCCGATCCCGCCGCATACGCCGCTGAGCATACGGTTGGAAACAGAACGGTATAATCGTTTATTCATAATCAGAAAGACCTCCTTTGTATTGAAATGTTAAATAAAGTTTTGGGCTCAGATGCAGTCATCCAGATGCTCCATAATCCGGTGAATCCGGTGGGGACGGAATCTGGGGTAGGCGGCGCCTCCCATGGCTGCTCCGCAGGCGGATAAGAGCAGTCCGCTGAGAAGAAAAATCAGGCCTGCAATGATGCAGAAACGTATCAGTTTATTCATCTCTATGACCTCCCTTTATGAAGCATTCCGCTGATCCAGTCAATGATCCGGCATATAAGGCGGGGAATCAGTCGGCCGTAAAACAGAAGGCAGAGGGCTAAGAGGAGAAAGCCTGCTCCCAGGGCTGCCAGCCCTGTTCCGGAGGTAAAAATTCCCTGAACCGGGTGGATAAAAAGCGATACAATTCCCAGAGGAAGGGCAAGAATTGCTGTAATAAAAGCGCCTCCGGTTAAAACACCAAGACTGATAAGGAGAGCAAAAGCAATGCCAACTATGGCTGCGGTTAATCCTGCGATACTGCCTCCGATTCCCAGAAGAAGAGGCGCTCCTACGATAAGAAGGACGATCCACAAAAGAAGCTTTAACAGGCGGCTGGTTCTGGGGCCGGAACGCTCTGCTCCCGGATGAAAGGAACTGCGGCTTTGCTGTGCCTGTCCATACGTTTGGCCTGATTCGGATCCGTAGGAAGTATACGGATGTTTGCTGCGGTCAGCTCCGGTGAAGGTATCGGTTTCACGGTGCTGTTTTGCAAGCTCATAGCCCGGATCCTTAAAGCGGGAATTTTCATAGCCGCTGTCTGTAAATTCTCCTGTCTCATCCGGATTACTTAAAAGACTGGTCCGGATAATCGCTGCGATCCGTTCCGGGCTTCCAAGCTCATTTGTGATATCGGTTTCATATCCAAATCCGGCCTCATCAAGATAATTTTCATAGTAATCCAGAGCGTCTGTTCGATCTTCATCGCTTATATCCTGAAGCAGATAGGAAAGCTGTTTCATAAACTGTTCTCGATTCAAGAGTCCCCCTCCTTTATGATGTGGGAAATCTTCTGGGAGTAGACTGCCCATTCTCTTTGGTAGAGCTGCAGCTGCAGCCGTCCCTGTTCTGTGAGCCGGTAATACCGGCGGTTTCTGCCGTCAATCGCCCGGTCGTAGACCTCCAGGCAGTCATCCTTCTGCAGACGCCGAAGCACCGGATACAAGGTAGATTCTGATATGTCAATGGCCTCGCGGACCTGTTGGGTGATCCGGTAGCCATAGGTTCCTTCCTTTTCCCGTGAAACGGCAGCCAGTACAATGGCATCCAGAAGGGCAGATCCGGTGTTGAATACCATAAGCATCCCCTCCGTGTGTTGGCGGCATGAAAATGTATGATCTGCCGCTGTGAATGATTACATCAATATTATATGATGTATAATATTATATGTCAATAAAAGAAAATCCAAAGAAAAAGGAAATGTTTGTTATTTTTTCTTAAACTATTTTAGAAACTGTTTACCATGTGGTCAAACTTCGTACACAATTAAAGGTTATACTAAAGGACATAAACAAGCAGTCAGAGCTTTTTACATAGAAGACAGCAGCATTTATCGCTGCAGCATAGATCACTAAGCCGGCGGGGTTGGCATATGGACAGCCTTGCCGGCTCAAACCAATTTATGGGGAGATTTCTCTCCCCACAGTTTCATACCGTACCGTTTTTTTCTTTTATCTTCAGTATTTCATCAAATCGGTTTTTATATTCCAGGATTATTTTTTCATTTCCGACTACAGATACCGGACCGGATTTTAAAAGACGGCAGATTAAATCTGACGCTTCTTTTTGGTCATTTACGGTACTGTTGCGTATATTGCGTATCATTTCATTAATGTATACAGTAGAGATCCCCATAATATATCTTCGCATAGCCCGCATACGGCTGTTCAGGATTCCGATGGGAGGGAGAGCCTGAGCATAGGCGCTTAAAATGTAACCCTGAAGATCCTCTGGTGTCAGCTTTAGTTCTGCCAGAGCCTGGCCGGTACGGTTAAATACGGAAAGTGTTGATTCGATATCAGGGTCTTCTGTGCTCCATAGGGTAAAATATCCGGCCGGAAGAAGAAAATCAATTCCGCTGTCATAGGCTCGTCCCTGATAGCGCACGGCAGGCTTTACATATTTATCGCCTGCTGCCAGAAGCCATGGAAGGAAACGGCCCTTAAATTCAGGAACCTTTTTAAAATCTCCCAGCATCCTAAGTTCTTCAAGAGAACTGTCAATGCAGGCGGCTGTCCGAAGAGACGGGGCCTGATCCCATGATGGAAGTGAAAGATGATTGGAAAACATGAAACCGTTTTCATTACGATCGGGAAGCTGGCTCAGCAACGTGGAGGCACGATCCAGGATGTGTTCCAGTGAAGCGTTTTCGGCAGCTGCCAGAAAGATCAGCTTTCTGCGGCTTACCAGCTTCTGGGCCAGGGTATATAATGAGCTGCTTATCTGGTTTGCGTCTGTCCTGGCCGCTTCATCATCGGGATGGGCCTGCTCCCTGATCAGGATGGTTAAAATATTCTTTAAAAAGTGGTATATCTCAGGTGAATTGAGCTGGAAACGGAAACGGCTGTCCTGCCGTATATACCGTTCTGCCAGACTGTAGGCTAGAGAAGGACCGTTTTCACTTTTGGACAGATCGTAGTCCGGGAGATATTTTTCAATCACCTGTGAAATCGTTTCCCTATCTTCGTAATTTCCATTTCTCATCAGCTCCAGAAGAAAATCCAGACTGATTTCAAAGTCCTCCGTAAGTCCCGACCACACCACGCTCATCATGGGCCGGCTGTTTTCGTCGGCATCTGCATCCGGATACAGTTCATCAAAGGTACAGTCATAAAGATATTCCTGTTCCATGTTTTTCTGCTGTTCCACACAGAAACGGCGTGTATCCAGTTCTGTGAGCAGCATCTGATACAATGTAAGATAGTTCCAGTCTTCCCCGCTTAGTTCGCTCAGATCAAAAAAGAGCTGGTAGCTGCCGATTCCTGCAAGAGGAGAAGGGGAACCGCAGCAGAAGATCCCATGGCGCAGGCCGGAGAAAAAGGGCGGATCCTCTTCGGGTTCGGGAAGCTGCTCCGGCTGAATCAGAAAATCAAGACAGCTTTTATCCTGGGCGCTCCATTTTTTAAAATCCGCTGTTTCACGGATGAGAGCCTGAAGCTCTTTTGGGGACATGGAAGCCTTTTTTTCTCTCAGCCACCGATCGCGTTCCTGTTCCAGAGCTTCTGCCAGACCGGGTACGGGAATGGCTGCAGACAGTACGGCTGCCGGCGGGTTTAATACCTGCTTTGCCAGCCTGCGCATAATGGACTGTTCCTGATCTGCACTGAAATGTGTGAAGGTACGTTCGTAAAGGGAGTAGTAGTCGGTTCGTCCGGTAAGGCTCCAGAAGCGTCCGATATCCTCGGACAGATGAAAGCCCAGATGGGGCGTTTCCCTCATAAGGAGATCGGCCAGCCTGTTTTCCTTTATGACTGCATGGTACAGCTCGTCTGCAATTCCATTTTCCGCCATGTCTGCAAGCCCCTGATTTACGGCCTGAAAAAACAGCTCCTGCTGTTCTTTATCCCCATTTTGAAGGCGGAATTTTAAAACCGGCCGGGCCAGCGCCGTATCCAGATAGACGTCGATAATATTGTTAAGGCCAAGGGATCTGGCGGCCCGTTGAACCGGAGAGGTATCCTGATCCATCATTCCGGCGCAGAACCCCATACAGATCACATCCTCCTGGGACAGCCCGCTTAGATCAATGGTATAGTCGATCACAGAGGAGTGTTCAGCCGGGCTTCCTTCATAGGCCGGACTTTTGACCTCTGTTTTTCGGAAACCGGAAGACACAGGCCCTTCAAAAAGGGGGCGAAGATTCAGGTTTCTGCTTTTGAAGCGTGATAAGTGTTTTTCATCCAGAAAACGCAGAACCGCCTCCAGGTCGGCGTCTCCGTAGAGGATCATCAGGCAGTTTGAATAGTCATAAAGCTGTTCGTAGGTTTGACGGATTTTTTCAAAGGTGATTTCTTTATAATGGAAATGGGCTCTTCCAAGAAGATTGGCTGCAATCTGCCCTTCATACAATGCCTGGGCAGCCGCGCTGTCCGCATTTTCCTCCAGATCTGTTAAATGCCCCCAGTCTTCGCTGAGAACCGTTCCCAGCATGGAAAGCTCTCCATCCGTATCCTCCAGTTCAAACCGAAGCCCCTCCCTCATAAAGAACCGATGATCCTTTAAAGCCTCCGGTTCTTCCATACAGCATAAAAAGACATCCATAAGCTTTATAAGCTGCTCCATGCTCAGGGAGCAGACCGGATAGCAGGTGCAGGTATTGTCCGTGATCCCGTTCATAAAGGTGGAATAGCTTTTGCTGTCCATGTCAAAGAACACATCCCGGCTGGGATAGGAAGGGCAGGAACAGAGCATCAAATGCTCTAATATATGGTTGGAATCCAGATTATCCAGCTGCGGAGTCCGGTAGATCAGATTAAACCCAAGCTCCCGGTCGTCGTTATGTATATATAAAAGTCTGGCTCCGCTGAAAGGGTGGAACAGTTCCGCAGTTTCAGCTCCCAGCATGGAAATTGAGTTGCGCTCTGTGACAGTAAAGCCCCACAGAGTCTGGCCTTTTTCGGGCAGCTTTGCCATGGCAAATCTCCTTTTTTATAAAATGCAGTGCGTAAAAAATGCTGTACCGGCGGCAGACGATCCGCAGTACAGCATATGGATACAGTTTTTATAAGAATCCGAAGCAGTGCTGTTTTATGCCAGCTGTGCCTTATATTCCTTTAATGCCTGTGCCAGCTGGTCAGGACATGAGGTAGGACGGGGGCCGCACTGAATGCCTTCCAGACGGCGGATCGCCTCATCTACATCCATACCCTCTACCAGTCTTGCAACGCCCTGGGTATTGCCGGAGCAGCCGCCTGCAAACTGGACATTGGTGAGCTTATTGCCGTCTACATCAAAGGTAATGGCTCTGGAACATACGCCGTGTGTTTTATATGTCATCATGTAATTAACCTCCAATTAAAATCGTTGTTTCATAGTCAATGCAGATTCGATTATGCCCCAAGGCGGGTGGATTGTCAAGAAGATGCTTGAAAAAATGGTGCAGGCCACAGTATAATTGAGAAAAAGCGGCTTTCAGACAGCGCCGCCGATCAGAATAAGGAGGAATTGCAATGATAGCAATTATCGGAGCCATGGATGAAGAAGTGGCTATGTTAAAAGAAAAAATGACAGAGGTACAGGTGGAGTCCCGGGCCTGCATGGAATTTTATAAGGGAAAGCTGGAAGGAAAGGACACGGTGGTAGTCCGTTCCGGCATCGGCAAGGTAAATGCGGCCATGTGCGCTCAGATTCTGGCGGACCGCTATGCGCCTTCCTGCATCATCAATACGGGAATTGCAGGTTCTCTGGACGCCCGGATCAATATCGGTGATATTGTGATTTCTACAGACGCTCTGCAGCACGATATGGATGCCAGAGCCTTTGGCTATGAAGCGGGGCAGATCCCAAGAGTAGATACGCTTTCATTTCCGGCAGATGAAACACTGGTTACTCTTGCAAAGGAATGCTGCAGCCGGGTGAATCCGGAGATCGGCACTTTTACAGGCCGTGTTGTTTCGGGGGATCAGTTTATTTCTGATAAGGATAAAAAGCAGTGGATCAGTGAAACATTTTCCGGTATGTGTACAGAGATGGAGGGAGCGGCCATTGCTCAGGTGTGCTATTTTAACCGTATCCCATTCCTGATCCTGCGCGCTATTTCTGACAAGGCAGATGACAGCGCCGGTGTAGATTACGCTGTTTTCGAGGCTCAGGCCATCCGCCACAGCGTAAACCTGATGACGGAAATGGTTCGCTGCATGTAGCAGCATTTTACCTTAAGAATCGTTTCGTGGGGGAATTTGACGAACGATTCTAGGGGTTCTCAACTTCCCAAATCCAATTCCCGGACTATAATAGACCTTACCGAAGCCGCTCGGATCATTTTCGGAAAATGTTCCAGACCTGCAGGGACGGGTTCGGCGGCCTGCAGCGGCCTATAGGCTGCAGAGAAATGATGGTAGTGTATAGAAAGGGGAATTGGTTATGATGAGTTTTTTGGAGACTGGAAGAGCTCTGTATCTGCTGGCAGCAATTTGTCTGGGAGGAATTATGGTAAGGCTCGCAGCGGGAAGCTTCTATAAACGTCTCATTCGGGAGAGCTCCAATCTGGCGCTTGCAAAAAACCGGTATCTGCGCGCCCTGCGCCAGAATGCGGAGGATACATACAGGATCAATATGGGAATGAACAACACCAGAGTATATCTGGAACGCCAGATTTACAGCCTGCGTTTTATGGGGATCAGCCTTCAGGGATTTGAAAATCTGGGAGGACAGCTGACGCTTTTATGCTTTCTCGCAGGAGGGGCGGCGGCGTTCCTCTCCTATTGGAACAGAAGCGATAATTACTACATTGTCCTGTATGGCGTTATGGGTATCTTTGGAGGGATGGCCACCGTGTTTGTGGATTACGGTGTAAATCTGGAGGCAAAGCGCCAGCATCTCCTTACCTGTCTTCAGGATCATGTGGAAAATGTAATGTGGTCCCGGATGGAGCGTGAGACGGCATCAGACCAGCAGCCTGCTCCGGCGGCAGAGGAAGAACGCCGGGAAGCGGCTCCTGTGCGCTCCATCGGAAGAGACCGCAGAGTTCATGCCAGACGCAGTGCAGAACAGACCGCAGCCAGCAGGGAAACTCTCAGGGAAGTATCCAGAGACGCCAGAGAGGACCGTTCCGGTGAAAACTGGCTTCAGGACCTGAACCCGGATCAGAAGCGGATGCTGGGTGAGATGCTTAAAGGATTTATATCCTGATCATAGTTATGAGATTTGGAGAAATGTGCTGCTCCCGGTTCCCTTGGGGACTGGGGGCAGCTTTTTGTATGGTGCGCCTAGCGGCGCACGTTTCTAACGGGTTAAAGTCCCGAATCCGCCCGGTAGTGGGAAGGATATAGCCGAAGGCAAGGGTGTCCATCGTGAGGTGGGATCTGAAGGGAGCTGGATGTGAGGAACATACTAACTCACGGGCAAATCTCTGACATTAACGGATGGCTCTATCACAGAATACGTATGTGTATATGGAAACAGTGGAAGAAACCTAGAACAAAATATAAGAATCTAGTCAAGCTGGGAATTCCAGAACACTATGCGGCAACAATAGCAAACAGTCGCAGAAAGTATTGGTATATCAGTAATAACAAAGCTGTGATTTGGGCGCTGAATAAAGAAAGACTGATAAACAGTGGCTATTATGATTTAGCCACAGCCTACCAGTCTGTGCACGTCAACTATTGAAAGCGCCGTATACCGAACGGTACGTACGGTGCTGTGAGAGGACGGCGGTTAATCACCGCCTCCTACTCGATTATGTAGTACACATAAGTATTTGTTTAGCTGTTCTCTTTACTGCAGATTGCCAGCCGATGCTGGTATTTTTCCTTTGTAGCCAGTCCGCCCCGGATATGCCGTTCGGATTTGTTGATGTCCAGCACTACTCTGGCCTGGGCGGCGAGGGATGGTTGATGTGTTCCAAACGATCGGTGACATCCTTATGTACTGCCGTCGCAAAGTGGAACGGTTACTCCAAGATGTATTTTCTGAATCGGCTTAATAATGACATCTACCTGTCCCGTTTCATCGACCTCTATACGGTCTATGATCTGTTTAAGCATTTCATTTGTGATAGTATCAGCGGAAAGAATATGATCCATATTTTCAAACAGTGCGGAAAGCAATTGTTCCAGCTTATCGTTTGTCAGATAGTGGGCATCTTCCCTGAGTTGAATCTGAATATGGTTAATCTGTTGATTTAGTTCATCTGATTTGTTTTTCAGCTCATCCATACTGATTATATCATTAAGATACATGTCTTTCAAACGTTCCTTTTTTTGTTCCAGCTTATATAGTTCCTTTTGGAGTTCCTCCGGGGCATTAAAATGGTCGGCAGCACATATCTGCTGATATTCTTTGAGCGCCTGTGATACAATAACAGTCTTATCTTTTTTCCATTGAAGAATATATTGTTTTATTTCCTCCAGAAGTTCTTCTTCTGAAATAAGAGTTGCATTCGGACAGGCCTCTATTCCATTGCTGTTTCTGCTGCTGCATGTCCAGCGAATATATGTATTGGAATAGTGTCTGACAATACGGCGAAATGAACGTCCGCAGCATTTGCATTTAATCAAAGTACTGAATACATATTTATTACTTTGACGTTCCCGGCTCATATGAAAAGCATCATATCGCTTTGCAAGTATTTTTTGAGCCTGTTCATAGAGATCGTCTGGAATGATCCGCAGATCCTCATTTAGTGTAATGATCCAGTCCTCTTTTTTGTTTTGGATACGGGCATTACTGTAAATTTCTTTTGTAGATTCCCGTCCATTTGTAATCTGCCCTATGTAAATAGGATTTTTGATGATGCGTGAAATGGCATTTTGGCTCCACAATGCTCCACGCTTTGTACGAATACCGGAATTGTTTAAATCCTGTGCAATAGACAGGCAGCCAGCTCCTTCATAAACGTATGTGTTAAAAATATTTCGGACAATATTTGCTTCGGCCTCATTAATATGAAGGGAAAAGTATTCTCCGGGAATTTTGTCGTACCCGTAAACCAAATTAGGAACTTTTCCTTTTTTCATGTTTTGAAGTTTTCCAAATTTGACCCTCTTTGAAGTATTTACAGATTCTTCCTGAGCCATGGCGGAAAGGATCGTAAACATCAGCTCGGAACCGTTTTCAAGTATACCCTGATTATTGATAAAACAATGTTGATGGATAATTTTTTTAGTAAACGTACGCTTTCCAGAGAATCTAAGGTATTTCTGGCAAAGCGGGAAATATCTTTTACAAAAAGAACCTCAAATTTTCTTTCCCTGGCATCCTCCAACATTTGCAGAAACGCTTTTCGATTTTTCTTTTTTGTACCGGTGATCCCTTCGTCAGCATAGATATGGACAAGTTCAAACCCATAATTAGCTACATTGTTTTGAAAGTATTCTCTCTGAGCCTCTAAACTGTTTAACTGATCCTCTTTGTCTGTAGAAACACGGCAGTAAGCCACCGCTCTTTTTTTATTCATTGTCGTTGCCTCCCCAAAAGAGAGAGGGCATAAAGCCCTCTCAGATTATGTAATGGTGCAGGATTAAATAGTATGTGTTCTGAGCGACCTCAGCAAAATCTGGCAGATAAAATCATTGGTTATTTTTTCGGTTTCCTGGTCAGTATTTGGATTTTCAAAATGAATCTGAATTGACATAACATTACCTCCTGATGTTTGTCCCATCTCTCATGCTTCATGGTTATGAAAGACAGGGGCGAAATATGCTGTGTTTTTAGTTTCTTGGCTGTGTATTCCCTTTTTTCGCTTCTGTAGGAAGATTTGAAACGGTACTTTCAACCGGGGGATTCAGGCTTGTCCGCAGAATTCTTATTCCCCCGTAAGGTTTTTCCTGTTTCCCTGCAAAAGTCACCGATTGCAACAAATTCCCCTATAGAAAGACTTTTCAACGCCCGCGTCCAATAACTGGTATCCCCTTCGCTGATAAGCTTTGCCAGCTTTCTGGTGTCTTTTGCCGGCTGAAAATACAACTTTGTACTGCATTGCTGCAGATTGGACAGGCTGCGTTTTAAGGGAGATTCAGCAGTGGCAAAGAGTAAAATCATATTTGCTTTTCTACCCTCAGTTAAAATTTCATAAAAAATTCCAGAGGAAAAGTCAAAATGCTGCGCTTCATCAAGTACCATAGCTAACTTTGTGTTTGTATACATTCCCTGTTTTGCACAAAGATAGAAATAGGATACAAGTATCTGCGCAACTATAAACTGGCTCTGCGAATCCAACGCGTAAGTCGAATTCGACGATGGGTTTATCGAAGGATATTTCACCATCAGATAGCAGGTTGTAATCTAAAAGCGTCCTCATTTTCGTGTAAACAGAGCTGGCAGATCGACATTCTGCTTCTTCCAGAAAACTTCCAATAGCACAAATTCCTTCTTCCTGATAGGCTCCGGTTTCATAAACGCTCCTTATCGCAGACCGCAGTTCAGCCATATGTGTTGGCGGAAGGGAGTAAGCGCCCCCAAAAATATTCGTAATCTGGTTGATCATGACGTTATCCCGTTTACTTTCGGGGATATTGGCAAATAAGCCGCTGTTCATGAGATGGATAGGAATCCCTGTATTAAGGTTATATACCTTGACATTTTTTTCGTACCATTCCCGGTAATCGGGCTGCATATCCTCTCTTTTGACGCAATTGCTGTAATTAAAGACTAAAACAGGAATCCTTTCCAAAACCAATTGATGGATCTGCTGCTCCAGAAAGGTTGTTTTTCCTGAACCGGAATTGCCAAAGGCAGCCACAAAAGGATTTTTTACTGTACCGCTCGAATAAATCAATTCTCCATTTTCTAACCTTCCGATAATTCTCTTATAACATCTCATAGGTTTTCTCCTCCTCATATTCGCAAAGCTGCAAGATACTTTCAGCTCTTGGATCATCGAATGCCTGTGTCCTGAAGCGCAACATATTTTTTCGCATAAATTCATGCTGGGGATTTCGATAAGACATCTTATCTGTATACGTTTTTCGGCTGTGGCAGATTAAAGCACCGCTGACTTCCAAAGCTCGTTTTATCTGTGTTAATCCGAAGTGTTTTGTAAGGGACATATCGCAAATTCTGCAAAACAATGCCTGGCTGACATAAAAGCTCTCCATGTTGGCGGCAAAAAATATGCTATTATCCATGTCGGCTTCCTGTTCCAAAACAGGAAGTCTATAAGCTTTTACAGCTCCTTCCTGAAGTACATACCTTCGCAGGTCAGAAATAAACGCCATATCAAGGTCGCTGCAGCCCAATTTATTATTGTTGTGCAGCAGGATGCTTTCAGCCATTTTTTGCAATCTTTTATAAACGGATTCCTCACCGGACAACTTAGGCAGCGTGAAGCAGGCACTGGCTTTTAATGCACGTTCCTCCTGTGAGGACGTCTGCAATTTCGAGATTTGATGTTCAATCCATCCCAAATCCTCAGCCGTGGCAATAAATCTTCTGGCTTAACATAGCCATGTGGCATTTCTGCAAATTCGACGAAAAAATATGTTCCTTCGAATAAGTTATCAATGTCAAATGAGGGAGAACATAGAAAGAGTGGCACAATACCGCATTGATATTCTCTCCAGATTCCTGATTCAGCAACCTCGGCCAAAATTTCAAATTTTTCTTTTTCCTTGACAGAACGGCTTGTATGAATCCGGTTCAGATCCACGATCAGAGCCTTTGACGATTTCATTTTTAAATGATGGATCAGTTCGTCCTTCTTCACAGAACTGTCAATAAAAATATATTGAATCCCGATTTTTTCCAGAAGTTCTCGGTCTGGTCTGCCCGTTCCGTTAACGAGAATAAGCGGCATATGTAAAAGGGCATTCATATCTCCCAACAGCGGTGCATTGTATATATATGAAGCAATAAGCATAGCCGTCATATCTGTTGGTTCCAAATTATTGTAATTTGTCAAAATTTCGTTCCTCCTCGCGGCAATAGTACCAGCTTCCATCAGATAGTTTGTTCCATCCGGACGTTAAAGGAATTTCGCTCCCTAAATAAATCCCGCTGTCAGGTCCCGAATCAGAATCTATACTATGCCTTGTTTCACTTTCGCGAAGCAAAAACGCGCATATGGCATTCACGCACTCTCTCATGATCTTAATTCCGGTAAGGATTATCAAGCCATTCTCTGCGAACTTTTCCCTGAGTTTTTTTGGAGTCAGCTGATCTCCCGTTAACCAGAAACCCAAAGGGTTATTCTCCCAAAAAATGTGGAAAATAATGTATATTTTCCCATCTTTCCCGTGGGCAAAAAACTTTTCTGCGGTGAGGTTTTTAGCATCCATAATCTTAGTTTCTGCTTTTCGTCCGTCTGGTCGGTGCACGACATGCAGAGATAACCATATCCATCGCGAAAAACCGTGTAGTGTTCCAGGTTACGGGCCATGCGATTCTCTTCAATCATGTTGAGTTTCTCCTCACCTACCCGTAAGTCTGCGGCTTTTTTCTGTTCGTAATTCTGTCGCTTTGTGATCATTCCAACAGCATTTTTCGAGCCGTTTTGCTTATCATTTTTCAGTTTCGTGAATTTG
>ENA-OPYY01000102-OPYY01000102.1-human-gut-metagenome-genome-assembly--contig:-NODE-102-length-36467-cov-1.482086_pt1 | contig 36467 bp, 42 predicted proteins | sample MGYA00242472_ERZ504481 | MGnify/ENA primary metagenome ERZ504481 (study PRJEB26092, sample SAMD00036265) | human gut metagenome | host: Homo sapiens | study: EMG produced TPA metagenomics assembly of...
ATGCATGGAGCTGACTGATACTAATGGTCGAGGGCTTGACCAGAAGGTTTAGGGAAAACGGTTGTGGCTTGGTTGTTCAGTATGTGGTTTTGAAGGTATATGTGAGAGAAGTTATTCCTCGATAGCTCAGTCGGTAGAGCAAACGGCTGTTAACCGTTGGGTCGTAGGTTCGAGTCCTACTCGGGGAGTTTATTTTCATATACAAGTGAATTAGCGTTAAGGCCCCATGGTCAAGCGGTTAAGACATCGCCCTTTCACGGCGGTAACAGGGGTCCGAATCCCCTTGGGGTCATTGAATAATATAAGTTAATATGGCGACATAGCCAAGCGGTAAGGCAAAGGTCTGCAACACCTCTATCACCGGTTCGATTCCGGTTGTCGCCTCTTTTGGAATCACAGAAATGTGGTTCCTTTTTTGTTGCTGTACATGCTCTCAGCTATCCATCATAACATAAAAAATGCGGAATAAATGCAGTAGAATCTGGCAAAAATAGGAACATAAATAGTTTGAAGAAGGAGAGCAGCGCTATGAATAAGTATTCAGGAACAAAGACGGAACAGAACTTGAGGACTGCATTTTCAGGAGAATCAGAAGCCAAAAATAAGTATACTTTTTTGCTTCTGTGGCTAAGAAAGAGGGGTATGAGCAGATTGCCGCTCTGTTCCAGAAAACAGCAGATAATGAGAGGGAGCACGCAAAGCTGTGGTTTAAGGAATTAAACGGTATTGGAGATACGGCAGAAAATTTAAAATCAGCGGCCGAGGGTGAAAACTACGAGTGGACAGATATGTATGCCGGTTTTGCAAAGACTGCGGAGGAAGAGGGATTTACGGAGCTGGCCGCTAAATTTCGGCTGGTTGCAGAGATTGAGAAACATCATGAAGAGCGTTACAGAGCACTGCTTAAAAATGTAGAGCTGGCAGAGGTATTTGCAAAGAGCGAGGTAAAGGTTTGGGAATGCCGCAACTGCGGTCATATTATGGTTGGAATGAGTGCTCCAAAGGTATGTCCGGCCTGCAATCATCCTCAAGGTTACTTTGAGATCCATGTGGAGAATTATTGATGATCCAGAACGGGTGGATTTGTTTTAACTTCCCCCCTTTCCATATCCTCTGTCATATGGTAAGATAGTAAAATGCCTGAACAGTCCCATCAGGCGCACTAGAAAATGACAGGATGATGGAAATGAATTATATTGTATTTGATCTGGAATGGAACCAGAGTCCCGAGGGGAAGGAGCGCTCAGACAGGTACCTGCAGTTTGAGATTGTGGAGATTGGGGCGGTGAAGCTGGATCAGAACCGGAAGCCTATAGGGGAGTTTCGCCGCCTGGTCAAGCCACAGGTTTATGAGGAGCTTCATTTTAAGATACAGGAAGTAACGGGGCTGGAGATGGAGCTGCTTCTGAGAGAAGGGCAGCCTTTTGAGCAGGTAATCCGGGAGTTTTTAGAATGGTGCGGACCGGAGGAATACCGTTTCTGCTCCTGGGGGCCTATGGATCTGACAGAGCTGGAGCGGAATATTGCCTACTATGGGATGGAAATTCCCTTTGAGAGACCACTGTTGTATTACGATATACAGAAGCTGTATTCTCTGGAGTATGGAGATGGCAAAAGCAGGGCAGCTTTGGATCAGGCAGTTTGCGAGCAGGATTTGGCAGATGAGGGAGGATTTCATCGGGCATTCAATGACGCCCTCTATACGGCAGAAATTTTTGGGAAAATAGATATGGAGCGGTTTGGACCATATGTGTCTGTGGACTATTATCAGCTGCCTGAATCTGGAAAGAGCTATCGGCTGTCTTTCCCGGAATATTCTAAATTTGTTTCTGCAGAGTTTGAGACAAAAGAGGAGCTGATCAAGAATAAGGAGGTCAGTGATCTGGTATGCATCAAATGCCGGCGGATGCTCAGAAAAAAGATCCGTTGGTTTTCTTACGGACAGCGGTTTTATTTTGCTATGGGAATTTGCCCGGAGCATGGATATATGAAGGGAAAGATCCGGGTAAAGAAGTCAGAGCGGGAGCTTTACTATGGAGTAAAGACGGTTAAGGCTGCTTCGGAAGAGGATCTGGAACTGCTGGTTCAGAAACGGGAAGATAATAAGAGAAAGAGAAAAAGTCTGCCTAAGAAGTGATGGGCAGACTTTTTTATAGAAGTAAGGAAAATAGTTATCACGTTTGCGGAAACGGAAAGACTATTCCTCCCGCATCCGGTATCCTACGCCAATTTCTGTAAATATGTATTGGGGTTCTGCGGGATTTTCTTCCAGCTTGCGGCGGATATGGGCCATGTTGACACGCAGGATCTGATTATCATTGTCCGCATAAGGCCCCCATATTTTGGTGATAATGGATTCGTAGGTCATAACACGGCCCGCATTTTGAGCCAGCAGACAAACCAGCTTATATTCAATCTGGGTCAGGTGTACTTCCTGACCCTTTACTTTTACCAGACGACGTTCAAAATCAATCGAGAGATCGCCGACTTCATACAGATGGGATGTATGAGTATGGTTTCTTTGGGCATGGCGCAGGGCAGTACGGATCCTGGCTAAGAGCTCTCCGGTTCCAAAGGGTTTGGTTAAATAGTCATCAGCGCCCATATCCAGTGCTGTTACTTTGCTGTTTTCCATGGTACGGGCAGAAATGACAATAATAGGGGTAGTACTCCAGATACGCACATTCTGGATGATATCCAGTCCATCCATATCAGGAAGTCCAAGATCCAGAAGAATCAGATCAGGATGGTTTGAATTGATGTGCTGCAGTCCGTTCCTTCCGGTGTTAGATGTGATAACACGGTAGCCTTCGGGTTCCAATATGCGGCTGATGAAGCTGCAGATATTTTTTTCATCTTCAATGATAACAATGGTTGCTTTTGTTGACATATCAGTATTCCCTCCAATCAGGTAGTGTGAAAGTAAACATGGCGCCTTTAGAATGGTTGGCAGCCTCAATGGAGCCGCCATGTGCATTTATAATGGTTTTACAGATCGAAAGTCCGATTCCCATCCCTTTGTGGCCGTCACCCTTGGGGTTAGAGCAGGCGCCTCCGCCGTCAAAGAGTGTGGGAAAACGGTCGGGATCAATGCCGTTTCCATAGTCTTTGATCGTGACAGAAAGGATTTTATCATGAATGGCAGCTGTCAATTCGATGGGCTCCTGGCTGTTTCCGTGGAAGGCGGCATTTTCAAGCAGGTTATTGATGACCTGTTCAATGAGCTTTGCATCCATGGGAACCATAATAAAGGCATCGGGAACACTTACATGAACCACAGCCAAGGGAAAGCGCTTGCGAAATCGCTGGACTGCCTCAGAAATGACTTCCTCCAAGGGCTCTTCAGTCTTTACCACAGCAGGTGCACCGTCCGTATCCTGAATCCGGGTAACGGACAGGAGATTTTCGACCATATTTAAGAGCCATTGAGCATCCTCTTCAATATTTGAAATCAGTTGACGCTGTTCCTCCGCTGTCATGGTATTTTGCTGTTCGAGACAGGCAACGCTGGAGCCTATGATTGTGGTAAGAGGTGTTCTCAGATCGTGGGACACAGCTCTCAGAAGGTTAGCCCTCATGGTTTCTTTTTCTGCATTCATCAGTTTTTTGTCCTGCTCACGGATCAGATTTGTCTGGCGGGAAATCATGATGCAGATGCTGCTGGTAAAACAGGAGATAAATGCCATCCCGAAAAAGGTAAGGGGATAGCCGCTGAGAGTAAAATTCAGCTTCATGTAGGGCACAGAGAAGGCATAATTTACCCAAAAGACACTGTACAGGGAAGCGATAATGCCTGCGCCGTAGCAGCTGGTAGCGCGGGCATGAAGGATGATAGCAAGGATATAGACAATGGATACATTGATCAGATTGTCTGTGAAATGAAACATCAGGCTGGAAACCAGAGTTGCTGCTGCCATATAAATGATGGTGGTAGGAAGGGTCCGTACGGTTTCCACAACAGACTGTTTCAGGTGAAATGGTTCTCTGGGGAGAGGGGAATGGGAGTGAAGCATGGTCGGAAGTCCTTATCTCAGTGTAGTAAAGTTTACAGGCTATCTGCGGCGGTTTTTTCGGAACGAGCGCCCTTTTGTCCGCCTGCGGGGGGCGGTAGGAGGGTATAGAGCTTCTCTTTTTGGACAGCATCTGATCAAAATCCGAGGAGGAGAAGCCCATATCTTCTAACCGTTCTAAGCGTCTCTGCCGGCGGCGCATCAGATCCTCCTGTTCTTTCTGCCTGTTATAAGAAAGAGGAAGATTCCTGCGCCGAGAATAACAGCAAAACCGCCGGAAAGAGAGACTGCCAGCCACAGGGGAAGGCCAAAAAGTGTGCCTTTGTCTTCCGTACCTGCAGCATCCGGCTGTGCAGAGCGCCTTTGGATCTGTAGGACAGGATCGGGGGACTCTGTTTCAGATGGAACCGATGCTTTCGATGGAGCCGTCGAAAGATTGGCTGCATCAGAAGACTCAGAGAGAGCGGCGTCTGAAGAAATGACCGTATCCGGCGCACTTATCCGGTTAACCTGAGCCGTTGTGCACAAATATACCTGTCCTGTTTCATGACCCTCATAGGTATAGGAAATGCGGGCAATGGCATGTTTTGGAGCATCCTGGCCGAGTTCGTAGGACAGACTGGGAGTCAGATCGGAAAATACGGCTTCCCTGGGAAGGATTACCCGGCTGTCTGGATCAAGGGACAGGGAAATGCTGTCCTTTGCGGTCATTCCTGCAATGGTCATGTCATTTTCCAGAGAGCGGTAGGTGGTTTCGTGGTCTGCGGCCTTTAAGGACTGAAAATTGGAAAAACCAAAGTCGAAAAGAGCTTTTGTATCCCGGTAATGAGACTGATGGCCGTTCAGAACAACAGCAATCAGAGTAATACCGTCACGTTCGGCACAGGTTACCAGGGTATTTCCTGCCAGGGAGGTGTATCCTGTTTTTCCGGCAAAGGCTCCCGGATAGGTAACAGATGTATTTTGTTTTACCATGTTATGGTGGTTGGCAACATAGCCGCCCTCAGCATTTTTTTTGGTAGGCGCCATCTGGTAGCTGCGTGTGCCACTGATTTCCACAAAATCAGGATTTTTGATGGCTTCCTGTGTGATCAGCGCCATGTCGTGAGCTGTGGTGTAGTGATTTTCGTCATTTAAGCCGCTGGGATTGGCAAAATTACTTCCTGTACAGCCCAGGCTCCTGGCTTTTTGATTCATGAGCTCTGCAAAAGCTTCTCTGGAACCGCTTACATGACAGGCCAGAGCATTGGCGCTCTCATTGGCAGAGGCTAAAAGCAGAGCATAGAGGCAGTCGCGGACGGTCAGCACATCGCCCTCGTCAATTCCTGCGGAGCTGCTTCCTGCCTCTACATTGTACACGTCATCATGGGAGAAAGTAACCATTTCATCCAGCTCACATTCCTCCAGTACGATCAGCGCTGTGAGGATTTTGGTGATACTGGCCGGATAATAGGCCTGATTTTCATTTTTTCCATATAGAATGCTTCCGGTGTCAGCATCCATCAGGATACCGCCGTCTGCTTCAATGGAAACGCCGGTGGGCCAGGGAACGGCTGCCGCAGCTGTAATAGGCGTAAAGCTCAAAATCAGGCTAAGGCATATAAAAAAGGGAAAAAGTCGTTTCATACGTTACACTCCTATGGGCGGTGCTTGTGTTTCAGAGTTAAAGCCAGACAGACTGCAAACAGGATAAGAGACAGGCTGCCAAAGGTAAATGCAATCCGTCCGGCTGTGTCCATAAAAAAGCCTTCAGGCACAATATTGATCAGCATATCGGTGGACGGATCCAGGATCCACAGATCGTTGCTAAAGAAAATATGGTGGAACATAATAAAATATTTTGTAAAATCGGTGGAGATGATGGCAGCCAGGGCCGCGATCAGACCGAAAAACAGCCCGGTTCCCAGGCAGACGGAAGGAGGAAGAAGGCGTTTCATATCAGCCTTTGTAACTGCCATAAAGACAAGGGCAGAGGCACACAGAACCAGACATACCCTCCGGATGGAGATGGCTGCCAGAAACAGTCCCTGAACATCCTCCATATGGGCGATTTCTCTGGCATTGAAAAACTCCCGCTCCTGTCCGTCCATGACGGTCATCACATGAAGATCTTCACGGTCTCCCCGCAGATAATCCATCATCTCATCCGTTACTTCTAACAGATCTTCCATGGTCATGGCAGGAAGATTCTTAAGTACCTCATATTTTGTGTATTCTTTTTCAAAATATCCGGGTGTCCAGTATACGACAGCTTCTATGGAGGTGATAAACAGGACGATCATCAGGCAGAATGCCATCAGAATGCCGGTCAGGCGGTGAAGATATTTCATATCGGGAAGTCCTCCTTTGGGATGGGTATGGTTTTGATTCACATAAAAGAAAAAGCCCGACTTCGCAGCTTGCTGACGATCTGCAGAGTCCGACCTTTAAACGCGCCTTTATAAATCACTAAGGGCTGCATACGTTATTAAAAAGACGCATAAACTACCTATTTTATATCATGTAATAGGAGAGTTGTCAATGTTGAAACTTTATGAAAAAAGCCATATCAAACATTTGCCGGGATACGGGCGGGTTTGGTATGGCTTTTGTTTGAATGTATAAAGGATTTAATGAAGCTCAGGCCAGAATTCTTTGTTGGCTTCGATCATGTCATCTAGGATCTTTTTGGCAACCAGAAGGCTGGGGACAGTTTTTGAGAGGGTAAATGCCATCAGTGCTTTTTCGTAGGAATGCTCGATGGCTGCCTCAACTACCAGCTTTTCAACTGCTCCTGCTGCTCGATCAGACCCTTATAGAAGGTAGGAATCTCACCTACACGCACAGGTTCAGCTCCGCGGTCTGTAATATAGGCAGGAATTTCAACCATGGCATCGTCAGGCAGATTCTCAATCGCCCCCCTGTTTTCTACCATTACAAGGTAGCGCTTGCGCAGGTCGAAGGCAGGCTCATTGCTACGTCTACGATAAATTCGCCGTGTACGCCGCCAAAGAATTTGGTCAGATCGACTTCTTTTCCTGCGCGGTAATCTGCTACTGCATCAAAAATCCTTTTTTCGCGGCCTTCCATTACCTCGTTGGCGCGGGTGTGGTTGGGATTGCTGCTTTCAACCACTTCATCGCCCAGAAGATAATACTGCATATAGGTATTTGGCAGATAATCATGGAATGCAGAGCAGATATGTCTGGAATTGGCATATGTATGAAGCCAGGAGGGATCACTGTGCATTACATCGCTCTTTTCATTTTTGGGCATATATCCGTTTTCTGCCACATAGGACTTTAATTCCTCTGTTACGTCGGTTCCATTGAGGCGCACTTTGGTGAACCATCCGAAATGGTTCAGGCCGAAATAGTCTACTTCCAGATCATGGCGGTCACAGCCAGAATCTCAGCCATGTTTCTCTCGATTGCCACAGGCATATCGCAGATATTCAGGATGCGGGCATGAGGACGCAGGCGGAAGGTGGCTTTTGCCACAATCGCAGCCGGATTAGAGTAGTTAACGATCCAGTAAGTAGGCTTTGCATACTTTTCGCAGTAGTCAATCAGTTCTACCATAGGGTAAATGGTACGCAGGCCGTAAGCAAGACCGCCGGGGCCGCAGGTTTCCTGGCCTACTACGCCGTATCTTAACGGAATCTTCTCATCCTGTTCGCGCATGGCGTACAGTCCTACACGCATCTGTGCAAAGATAAAATCTGCATCTGTCATGGCGGTTTCCGGGTCTGTGGTAAGAGTCAATTTTACATCCGGATCAAACATCTCTACTACATGGCGGACGATAACGCCCACGTCTTCCTGACGTTTGGCATTGTTATCATAGAGAACCAGTTCATTGAGTTTAAAACGGTCTTTCTGTACCAGAAGACTTTTGACGATTCCCGGAGTGTAGGTGCTGCCGCCTCCGGCGATGACAAGTTTAAATGTTTTCATTATATACCTCCTGAGTGATTACAAGTGAGTTATTCTTCACGTCCAAGGGCTTTTTCGACGATGGAACGTTTTTTTGCTGACAACAGGGCCATAGATAATTTGTATATTATTTCCTTTTACAACAAGACCAGCTGCTCCTGTTGGGGCAAACCATTCTTTATCCTTTACAACAGAGGCGTCTTTTACCTCTACGCGCAGACGGGTCATGCAGTTTCCGATATTTTCAATATTGTCAGGTCCGCCCAGTCCCTCGATGATGCGGGCTGCGGTTTCAGCATCAGCTTCTTTCTTTGCTTCTGCTTTATTTCCGGAGCGGATCTGGGATTTTACTGCTGCTGCATTGGCAGCCAGGTCGATTACATCCTCGCCGTCTTCGCGTCCCGGTGTTTTCAGGTTGAATTTCACGATCAGGAAACGGAAGAGGAAATACATTACAACGATCTCAATCAGACCTGCAACTACATACATAGGCCAGTGTGTCCGTCCGATTCCTGCCGGAAGGTTCAGTACAAGGAAGTCGATAATGCCGTTGGTAGCACAGACACGGACATTTAACAGATATACGATCATCTGGAACAGTCCGTCCATGACAGAGTAGATGACCCACAGCATGGGAGCTGCAAACAGGAAGGTAAACTCCAGTGGCTCTGTTACGCCTACTAAAGAGGCAGTAAGTGTGGCCGGGATAACCTGAGCCTTTGTGGCGGCCTTTTTCTCTTTTTGGCAGTAGCGATGAAAGCCAGAGCAACACCGATGACGCCAAAGGTCTTCATAAGTCCATAGGTTAAGAATCGGGCAGAGTCGGGCATGGAGCAACAGCAGGGTCGCTGAGAAGAGCCAGGAAAACAGGCTTTGCGCCTACGATCTGCTCTCCGCCAATGATCATGCTGTCTCCGATTGCGGAATAGAGGAAGGGAGACCATACCAGATGATGGAGGCCGGTAGGGATCAGAATACGGTTTAAAAATCCATACAGGAATACTCCAAATGCGCCAGCGCCTGCCATAATGCCTGTGAGGGCATTGATTGCTGCAGCTGCAACAGGCCAGATATAGGCAGCTGCCAGTGCCAGCACTAATACAATGGGAAGAAGCACGATAAATACGAACTTGCTGTTTCCATACATAGCCATGGCACCCTTAAATTCAGTGTCAATAAAGCGGTTGTGGACTAAGGCTACGATTACGCCCAGGATCATGCCCAGGAATACGCCCATGTCTGTTACATGGTAGCCAAGACAGATCGTCTGGCCTGTACCGTAGAGTGCGCTGGCAGTATCACCTTCCGCCATCAGTCCCGCAACACTGAGCCAGCGAGAGTTGGCTGCAAGCCAGATCAGATAACTGACAAGTGATACGAATGCGGCATCCGCTTTTTTCTTTTTTGCAAGACTCATTGAGACGCCTACACAGAACAGGATTCCAAGATTGCCGATTACTGCGCTGACTCCGCCATTGATAAATTTTCCAGCTGTATATAAGATACCCCTCTCTGATACAAATGCTGTGTTGCACATTACAGAAGACAGAGCCTGGAGCATACCGGCAATAGGTAAGAATAGAACAGGGCCCATCAAAGCTTTGGAAAAGCTCTGCATGGCGTTCATAACTTTTGCTTTCATGATTCATTCTCCTTTTTCATTCGTTTTCTGTCGGAAGGCGCCATTCCGTTTCGATGTTTGAATTATATCATTTTGAATAAAAAAATCTACTATTTTGTGATAGTTTTAAACATATTCACATAGCTTGAAACATGTTTCATTAATGAAATCGGATGTAATGAGAATTGGTTGCGCAGATGGACAGAGTATCGTATAATTTCAGTGAAAATTACACAAAATATGGGTTTGGGATAAAATAGAGGGAATGAGAGATGAAACACGATATTTATAAGCTGGCAGAACAATATCATTTAAATGAAAGTGAACAGCAGATGTTTCAGTCGCTTTTAGAGGCGGCAGACCAGAATATACAGTACAGCGTAAGGGAGTTTGCAGCACGGAATTACGTTTCGCCGGCAGCACTGATCCGTCTGAGTAAAAAGATGGGATATACTGGTTATACGGATATGGTATATCGACTGGGATTTCTGGTACAGAATGAGATAAATAATAAGAATCATGAGTCAGATATTACAGCTTTTATCGGAGAGATACCATTTGAAAAAATGAATCGTTTTCCGGAACTTCTGAAAAAACACAGACATAATCCCATTTTGATTACAGGTACCGGATTCTGTGCCCCCTTAAGGGATTTTTTTGTGCGCAAGCTTCTGGTTATGGGTTACTGTGCCATTGGATCGAATAATTATGAGGTATATGAGGGAAATGCCCTTTCGGCAGGAATGGTAATTGCTATTAGCAAAAGCGGCACAACAGACACGATTATTAAGCCTGTCCGGGATGCCTGCGCACATGGAATTGATGTGGTGGCTTTTACGGGAGGAGCCCATTCTATGATTGCTGATATGGCAGAATTATCATTTGTACTTTTGGATGATAAAATATTAGATGATCGGAATCTTACAGCTAATTATTTTTATGCAAGAGTTCTTATTCTATTTGAGTATCTGATGGATATGACATGGGAAACAGAATAAAGTATAAGATAAAAACAGGACGCCGCACTGCAAATGATCGGTTTATGATCGTAATTGCTGTGCGGAGTTTGTTTTTTAGAGTTTATGTTAATGAGTTAATGTGTATTTTCAGGATGATCCGCATAAATTTTCCCCATCATTTTCCAGGCAATCACTGCGGCTATAAGCTCTGCTATGGGGAAGGAGATCCAGATGCCTGCGGGTCCCATAAAGCGTGAGAGGATCCATCCCAGAGGAACAATGATCACAAGCTGGCGCAGAAGGGAGACGATCAGGGAAGGGCGTCCCTGTCCCAGAGCCTCAAAAACTCCGGCTGCTATGAAAGCCACAGAGGAAATCAAAAAACTGGGGCCGATCATGCGCAGGGCTTCTGTCCCATACTGCATCAGCTCCGGATCTGCATCAAAAATACGCAGAATCGGGCCGGGAAAGAAAATGGATGCAATTGTTCCGGTGAGTGTAACAACGGTTACCAGGCCAAGGCTGCAGCGAATGGTACTGCGAACCCTGTCATGGCGTTCGGCTCCATAGTTATACCCGATAATGGGACGCATTCCCTGGAGAAGGCCGTTGCAGGGAAGGTTTACAAAGGTTTGGAGCTTAAAATACAGTCCAAAGGCTGCTACATAGACGCTTCCAAAGGTAGTCAGGATTCCATTTAAAATGCCGGTTAACAGGGAAGGCATGGCTAAAAGCAGACTGGATGGAATTGCAATACTATAAATAGAACGAATCAGTTCGCGGTTCAGATTCATAAGTCTGGGCCGAATGGATACGCCCAGATTGGTTTTTAAATACACAAGAATATATAGAAGCAACGCCCCAAACTGGCCGATCACTGTTGCAACGGCAGCGCCGGATACACCCATGGCGGGAGCGCCGAACCAGCCGAAAATAAGGATCGGATCTAAAACAATGTTGATCAGACAGCCGCTTGCCATGAGAAACATGGTGGTTTTCATCCGCCCTACACCCTGAAAGAGTTTTTCCATGTACATTTGCAGAACTTGACCGGAAGAGAGACAGAGCACAATGAACGTATAGCTGTAGGCCCATTCGAATATTTGGGGATTATCTGTAAACATCCCAAGAAATGGTCTTGTAATAAAAATGCCCAGAGCAATAAATAACAGACAGTGTATCAGGCCAGAGAGAGGCCGGCAGATGCCAGATGATCGGCCTTGTTCCTGTTTCCTGCTCCAAGACTCATGGAAATTAAGGAGCTGACACCTACGCCCAAGCCCACTCCAAGAGCCATGATGATATTCTGAAGAGGAAAGGCTAGTGAAACGGCAGTGATGGCATCTGTGCCCAGTCTCGATACCCAGATACTGTCTACAACGTTATAGAGAGAATTGATCAGCATGGACAGCATCACAGGCACTGCCATGGAAACAAGAAGAGGAAAAACCGGCTTTTCCAGCAAAAAACGTTGATTCTGTTCCATAATAAAACCTCCTGTAAGGACAAAAAAAGCCCTCCCGCCTGTTTTGATGCGGGAAGGCTTGCATGCCATTGATAAATGGAAAATGTATAAAATTATATGTTCGCAATAGAAAAGTCCGACCCCGCAGCCTCTAATATCTGCAAAATCAGACCTCTCAGTGCGCCTCCAGGGACTCGAACCCTGGACAAATAGATTAAGAGTCTACTGCTCTACCAGCTGAGCTAGAGGCGCATGTCTATGTGTTGTTGTGTGACACGATGAACATTATAGGGCATGAGCGATTGTTTGTCAATGGTTTTTTTGAAAAATATGAATACAAAAATTTTTAGGTAATATCAAATATTTTTTTCGATATGGGATGAAAGAATATATGCATTTTATACAAAACATATGGCATAATATGTTGACAACTTGACAGCCATGTTATAAGATATAAATATAAGTCGAAGGGGAAAGGAACGAATTACTTATGAAACATATTTTGATTGATGCGGATACAGGAATTGATGATTCTCTGGCAATTCTCTATGCTCTTAGATCTCCTAATTTTTATGTAGAAGGTATTACGACTTGTTTTGGAAATAACTGTGCAGAGCAGTCAGCGGATAACTGCCTGAGACTGATTCAGCTGGCGAAATGCGGATATGATGTTCCGGTAGCAGTGGGAGCAAATGAATCATTGGATGGTGTGTTTGGCTCTGCTCCAGCTATATTCATGGAGATAACGGAATTGGCAACGTAGAGCTTCCAGAAACCACACAGGAACCAATTAATGAGACTGCCTGTGATTTTATTATTCGAAAGGCACAGGAGTTAAAGGGAGAGCTGATCATTATTACCACTGGCCGGATGACGAATTTGGCGATGGCTTTGGAGAAGGATGCTTCTCTTCCGAAGAAGGTAAAAAAAGTAGTTGCTATGGGAGGGTGCTATAAGGTTCCAGGAAATGTAAGCCCGTATGCAGAAGCGAATATTCATGGGGATGCGCGTGCCGCAGATATGGTATTTAAGGCAGGGTTTAATCTGACAGTCGTAGGTTTAGATGTGACGATGAAGACCTTTATCACGCAGGCAGATGTGGATAACCTGTGCGAATACTGTTTAGAGGAGTGCCGTCCGATTGCTGAGTATATCAAAAAAGCACTTCGCTTCTACTTTGAGTTTCATCGCGTAACTATGGGAATGGCGCATGCCAGTGTGGTTCATGATCCTCTTGCAATGCTGATCGCGGAAGACCCTTCATTAGGTGTATATGAAATGGTAAGAGCAGGAGTAGAGTATCAGTCAGAGAAATTTTCTGGCATGATCACCACAGATGATGGCTTTGTTCCAGTTTTGGACAGAGAAGAGATTGCCATTTGCATTCAGGTAGATTCTGTAAAGGCAGTCCGCAGACTGTTTAGTGTATTTCAGAATATGGAGCCAGGACGATATAATAAAAAGAAGAATTAAAAATAAATAATTGAAGGAGTGAGTCATTATGGGTAAGAAAATGATGCACATTGGGTTGGAAAAAGGCCAGATTGGCCGGTATGTATTCCTTCCAGGCAGTCCTGAGCGGACAGAAAAGATTGCCGCTTACTTTGAAAATCCAAAGGAGATTGCCTATAACCGGGAATTTCGTACATTTGTGGGTCAGCTGAATGGTGTTGATGTAGCGGTAACCAGTACCGGAATTGGAGGTCCTTCTGCTGCGATTGCTGTAGAGGAACTGTATCAATGCGGTGCAGATACCATGATGCGTGTGGGAACCTGCGCTTCCGTGTCACCCAAGGTGTCCATTGGAGATATTGTGATTCCCAACGGAGCTGTAAAGATGGAAGGTGTAAGCCATCATTATCTTCCGGTGGAATTTCCGTCTGTGCCGGACTTCCAGATGTTAAAGGCCATTGAGCAGGCAGCCATTAATCTGGGTCTTCCTTATGATGTAGGAGTAACCATTACAAAGGCATCCTTCTATACCCAGACCTCCCCCCAGACAAAGCCTGTAGGACCGGAGCTGATCTATAAATGGGAGGCATATAAGAAGGGAGGAGCATCCTCCACCAGCATGGAATGCGCGCCTCTTTTTGCAGTAGGGGCTTCCCTTGGAATCCGTACCTCCTGTGTCATGGCCAGCGCTACCAATTATGAGAGCGGAAAGGTCAAAGAGGGTTCAGAGAAGGTAAATGTGGAAGACAGAGCGATCCGTACCGCTATCGAGGCTATGAAGATTATTATAAGAGAAGACCAGAAAGGCGAATGATGGATTGCCGGGAGATGCCAAAGCTGGCAGAACTAAATATACCCTATTATGTTCAGATTTATGATATTATTTACCAACTTATTCAGGAAGAAAAACTCAAAGAAGGAGACACCCTTCCTGGTGAGAATATTCTGGCAGATTATTGGAATGTAAGCCGCAGTACAGTGCGGATGGCAGTGCGCAAGTTGGAAGAAGATGGATATATCTATAAGATGCAAGGAAAAAAAACCATGATTACGGGACAGCTTGCCAGGGACAGGGAGGGATTTCAGCATATCGCAAACCCCTGCTTTAAATGCTGCGTTGACCAGATTACAAAAACAGAATATACGTTCCATGTTCAAAACGGAGGACGTTTGGTAGGTGATTTGCTGGGATATCATGGACAGACATTCACGGCGGTTGTGGTGGATATCAGATATTTTGCAGGAGATATTTATGTAGCATCTTCGGTGGCTATTATCCCTATTATGCAGCTGGAAAAAAGAGGGATTGACATTGATAATGAGGAACGGCTGAAGGAATTTGCCGTGAGAGAGCTTTACCAGGAGGCAGAGCGTTCCCAGGTGTCCATGAGCGCTGTGGAATGGGCGGAGATTGCGGTGGATCAACCGGAATGTCCCATTGTAATCATTATGGATGAGGTTTTGTTTCAGAATGAAGAGCCTTTGAGTTATCACAAGTACCGCATGGACAGCAACTGGTACCGTTTTGTACTGGAACGTAAGAAATAGACGCCGGCTTTAAGCAGAATCGGCGCTATGAAGATACATTCATATATCCAAGGAGGACAAAGAAATGAAAAAAAGAATCGTAAGTACCGTACTGGCGGCCGCGATGGCAGCCTCCATGATTTCAGGATGCGGAGCTTCCGGACAGGGAGCCACAGAAGCAGCTAAGACGGAAGAAACCAAGGCAGAGGATGCTGAGGGCAAGGAAGAGGGAAAAGCAGAGGAAAAGGCAGAGGCTTCTTCCGATGATCCGTTAAAGGTAGTTTACCTGTGTAACGGAAATCTGGGCGATAAGGGATTTAACGATTCCGCAGCAAGCGGTATGCAGAAGCTGGCTGACGAGATGGGAGCTGAGGTTAAAACCATCGAGATGGGAAGAGACGAGACCAGCTACGAAGGAAACTACCTGGATGTTTCTGAGCAGGACTGGGATATGATCGTATCTGGAACCTGGTCTGTAAAGGAGCTGGCTCAGGATATCGCAGCAGAATTCCCAGAGAAGAACTACCTGATCTTCGACGTTTCTGTTGACAGAGATGTGGTAACAGAAGGAAATATGATGGGTATTAATTACTACTCCAATCAGGCCGCTTTCCTTTCCGGCACACTTGCGGCCAAGATGCTGGAATCCGGAGATGCGAAGATCGATGCTTCTCAGAAGGTCCTGGGCTTTGTAGGATCTATGGATGCAGCCAATATCAACGATTTCCTGGTAGGCTATCTGGAGGGTGTTAAGTATGTAGACCCTGAAATTAAGGTAGTTACCTCTTATGTTGGTTCCTTTGAGGACGTTTCCAAGTGTATGGAGATGACCACACAGCTGTACAACCAGGGCGCTCAGATTGTATATGCACCTGCTTCCCAGTCTATTTTAGGAGCGGTAACAGCTGCACAGAAGTCTGACAAGTACCTCATTGCCTGCGACCAGGATCTGTATGGCGAGTTAAAGGAGTCTGACCCTGAGCTGGCAGCCAATGTGCTTTCTTCCAGCTTAAAGAATGTAGGCGAGTCTATTTACACCTCTATCAAAGACTGGAAAGAGGGAACCAAGACACTGGATCAGGATTATATCCTGGGACTGGACAGTGGAGCAGTTGGGCTGGCTAAGAATGACAACTACAAGGCCATTGTTCCGGAAGAGATTCAGAAATTCATAGAAGAGACAGAGCAGAAGATCATCGGTGGCGAAATCACAGTGGGAACTGCCTTTGATATGACAACAGAGGAAGTGGCAGCCCTGCGTGACGAAATGAAGCCTTGATGCAGAGACGAAGCGCACAGTTAAAGTGACTAGAAGGAGGCTGCCAAGCTTTTGTATGAAAACGAAGATAAAGAGGTATGATCATGGCAGAAGAAGCATTGCGGATGTCGCATATTGTGAAAGTATACCCCAATGGCGTTATGGCTAATAAGGATGTGACCCTGTCTGTAGAACGGGGGGAGATCCATGCTCTTTCCGGAGAAAACGGGGCGGGAAAATCGACTCTGATGAAGATTCTTTTCGGAGAGGAGCAGCCTACCTCCGGAGAGATCTATGTAAACGGAAAACAGGTTCATATGACATCTCCGCAGATGGCAATTAAGCTGGGGATCGGAATGGTTCACCAGCACTTTATGCTGGTGCCCTCTCTGACAGTGGCAGAAAATATCATTTTAGGAATGGAACCGAAAAAAGGTATTATGACGGATCTGAATTTCGCAAGGAAACAGGTAGAGGAGATGGGAAAGAAGTACAATCTCTTTGTAGAGCCTGATAAGCGTGTGGAGGATCTGACCGTAGGCCAGAAGCAGAAGGTGGAGATTTTAAAGGCATTGTTCCGCGGGGCAAAAATCCTGATTCTGGATGAGCCTACAGCGGTGCTGACACCCCAGGAGACACAGGAACTCTTTGACGAGCTTCTTCACCTGAAGGATAATGGGTATACGATTATCTTTATTTCCCACAAGCTGCAGGAGATCAAGCAGATCTGTAGCCGCATTACCATCATCCGAAGGGGTGAGACAATGGGCGTCCATGATGTGTCCCAGGTTTCCGAGCAGGATATCTCGCGCCTTATGGTAGGAAGAGACGTGGTGCTGAATGTGGAAAAGAAAGAGGCTCATCCCGGTGCGCCTCTGGTGAAAATCAGGGATCTGGTAGTGATCAATGAAAATGGGAAACGGGCGGTAGGCCATGTTTCCTTTACCCTGAGAAAGGGCGAGATTCTGGGAATCGCTGGAGTGGAGGGAAATGGCCAGAATGAGCTGGTATCTGCTCTCACCGGAATGGGCTCCTACAGCGGCGGCACCATTGAAGTAAATGGCCAGGACATCAAGGGATTTTCCGTTGAAAAGATCCGAAAGCTAAAGCTGGCCCATATTCCTGCAGACCGTATGACCATGGGAATGGCCCCCAGGCTTTCCATTACAGAAAACATGATTGCAGATAAGCTGGGCTGGAAGCGCTTCTTTAAACATGGGGTACGCAATCCAAAGGCTGTAAAGGAATACGGAGATGAAATGGTAAAGGAATACCTGATTTTCTGCAAATCCCAGGAGGTTTCCATCAACAGTCTGTCAGGAGGAAACATCCAGAAGGCGGTTCTTGCAAGAGAACTTTCCGGTTCTCCTGAAATTATTGTTGCAGACCAGCCTACCCGAGGCGTAGACGTAGGTGCAACGGAATTTATCCGCCAGCGTTTGGTGCAGATGAGAGATGAGGGAAAGGGAGTTATCGTTATAAGCTCTGATCTTAACGAGGTTCTGGGTCTTTCTGACAGCCTGATCGTTATGTACGAAGGAAAGATTGCCGCATATATCAAGGATGTATCCAAGATGACAGAGGAGCAGTTAGGCGTCTATATGCTGGGTATCATCTTCAGTCCGAGGAGGAGATTAAGGAGGCACGGCATGAACAGTAATAAACGGATTAACTTATTAGTGGATATGGTAAAATTGGGCCTGATCATTCTCATTGCCTGCGCCATGGTATCGGTGATTGTGTTCATGGTCAGCGATGACCCTATGACAGCTATCACAAGCTTTTTTATTGGGCCATTTACCTCCCTGCGAAGGATTGGAAATATCATTGAGGCAGCAGCACCCCTTATGTTTACGGCGCTTGCGGTCATCATTATTTTCGGTTCCGGACAGTTTTCCATGATTGCAGAAGGCTCATTCTTTATCGGAACCACAGGCGCTATGGTGGTTGCTATTGCATGTAAGCTTCCGGCAGGTATCCACTCCGCAGCGGCTATCCTGTTTGGCGGACTCTGCGGAGCGGCAGTCGCCATGGTTCCGGCTTTCCTGAAAATGAAATGGAACGTGAGTGAGCTGGTAACGTCCATTATGTTTAACTATGTAGTTCAGTTTTTTGCCATTTACATGGTCAGCTACCATTTCCGTGAGGTCAGCAGCTCCAGTCTGGCTTCCCTGGAATTTTCAGATACCTCCCGCCTTCCGGTGGTACTGGAGGGAACCAGAATTCATGCAGGTATTGTACTGGGTATTGTGATCTGCGTTCTGGTATGGTTCTTCCTATACCGTACCTCTTACGGTACAAAACTCAGAATTACCGGAGACAATGCGCTGTTTGCAAAGTATACGGGCCTTAAGGTGACAGGAATCATGGTAGCAGCCCAGGTTCTGGCCGGAGCAATTGCCGGTATGGGCGGTGCCGCAGAACTTCTGGGAATGTACAACCGGTTTAAATGGACCACAAGCCCGGGCTACGGCTGGACCGGTATCGTAGTGGCTCTGCTGGCAAGAAGCAATCCTCTTTTAGTTCCGCTGGCAGCGGCATTTATCGGCTACCTGAATGTAGGCGCAGATATTATGGCTCGTAGCAGTGATGTGGGACGGGAGGTAGTTGATATTATCCAGGCTGTTATGATGTTCTTTATTGCGGCAGATGCCCTGTTAAAGGGATGGAGACAGCGTATGATCGTAAAGGCAGCACAGGCAGAGGAAAAGGAGGCGGCACAGGCATGAATTTAATCGAATTGATTTTCAGCACAGATTTTCTGTATATGTGGATCAGAGTTGCAACTCCGATTCTGCTGGCTTCCCTGGGAGCGTGATCTGTACCAAGGCAGGAGTAGTAAATTTGGGTCTGGAGGGCATCATGCTGATTTCTGCCTTGGCGGGAGTGCTGGGAAGCGCTTTTGGAGGAAGTCTTTGGATCGGACTTTTAACGGGGCTTTTGGCGTCCGTAGCTGTAAGTGCTGTATTTGCCTATTTCCATCTGGTATTAAAGGCTAATAACGTGCTCTGCGGTACTGCGGTTAATACCATGGCTTCCGGCCTTACGGTGTTTGTACTGCAGCTGGCTACCGGAGAAAAGGGAAATTCCTCTTCACTGAAAAGCTTCTCCTTCCCAAATGTGGATATCCCCATTATTAAGGATATCCCGGTTTTAGGCGGTATTTTATCAGGCATAATGCCCTTACCTATCTGGCTCTTGCTATGGTGGTGGTTATCTGGTTTTTCCTGTATAAGACGCCAACCGGACTTCGCATGAGGGCTGTGGGAGAGAATCCAAACGCGGCATCCAGCGTGGGACAGAATGTAATAAAGATTCAGTTCCTGGCTATTGTATTATGCGGCCTTATGACAGGCCTTGGAGGAATGTATCTCTCCATGGGCTATCTGACCATGTTTGTGCGCGACATGACAGCAGGACGCGGCTTTATCGCCCTGGCAGCCTGCTCCATGGGCCAGGCTACTCCCGTGGGAGCGCTGATTTCATCCATGATTTTCGCCTTTTTTGACGGCCTGTCCAATATTCTTCAGGTACTTAAGATTCCGTCTGAGTTTATTCAGATGCTGCCATATCTGGCAACGATTGCCGGCCTGACCGTATACTCTATTCAGAAGTCCGCGGCAGCCAGCAGAAAAACAAAAAAATTAGAGGAGGCAAAAGGCTGATGGCACTTGATAAGGAAAGCAAGACAGCAGGTAAAAAGCAGTATCATATTCATTTAAAACCGGGTGATGTTGGAAAATACGTACTCCTTCCGGGTGATCCGGCCCGTTCTGACAGAGTGGCAAAATATCTGGATCAGGCAGAGCTGGTGGCAAACAACAGAGAACACAGAACATTTACCGGCTATTACAAGGGAGTAAAGATTTCCGTTACTTCTACCGGTATGGGCTGTCCTTCTGCAACTATTGCGGCAGAGGAACTGATGAACATCGGAGCAGAGTGTCTGATCCGGATCGGAAGCAGCGCTGCCCTTCAGGATGGGATTAAGATCGGTGATCTGATGATTCTACCGGATCCATGAAAAATGAGGGAACCAGCCGGTTCTATGTGCCGGACTGCTTCCCGGCAGTGCCTGATTTGATCTGACAAGGGCGATTATTGATACGGCAAAGGAGATGGAGCCGGACCTTTCCGGAAAAGTATATTACGGCATCAATGCTTCCGATGACGCATTCTATGGGGAGACACAGGAATGGATCGAAAAGCTGTCCGCTCTGGGCTGTCTGAATGTGGAGATGGAGAGTTCTGCCCTCTATACCGTATGCCACAGACGCAAAAAGAGAGCTGCCATGATCAGCGCCGTATCCGGCAACCTGATTACCGGGGAAGTGATCTATGAGACTGCGAATGAGGCACTGGCGGTTGGATGGGATGAAGAAATTAAGATCGTTTTAGAGGCCATTTACCGTTTTGAGAAGGAAATGGAAGCAAAGAAACAGGGAAGGAACTAGAAATGGCAGAAGAAAGAACCATGCATGTAGACGTTACATCAGAGATGATCGGAAAATATGTATTTTTGCCGGGCAGTGTTGAAAGAGCGTCCCTGATTGCAAAGCATTTTGATAATCCTGTAAAGGTTGCCCACAAGAGAGAGTATTTAAGCTATACGGGAACTCTGGACGGAGTGCCTGTTACTGTGACCAGCACAGGAATCGGCGGCCCCTCTACCTGTATCGCCATTGAGGAGCTTCATTCCTGTGGCGCTCACACCATGATGCGGATCGGTTCAGCGGCTTCCACCTCTCCAAAGGTAAAAATCGGAGATGTAGTGATTCCCAACGGCGCTGTGCGTATGGAGGGAACGGGAGACCACTACCTTCCCTTTGAATTCCCGGCTGTTCCCGATTTCCAGATGTTAAAGGCTCTGGAGCAGGCAGCGAAGAAGCTGGGCTATCCATATAATGTGGGAGTGACCATTACAAAGGATTCCTATTACACAGAGGCAGAGCCTGAGACAAAGCCGGTTTATCATGAATTAAAGGCAAAATGGGATTCCTATCTGGCAGGAGGCGCTACCAATACCAGTATGGAGTGTTCCGTGATTTTCCTCATCGGGGCTTCTCTGGGAATTAGAACCTCCAGTGTTATGATCAGCGCTACCAATTTTGGCGAGTATTCCAATGATGCGGAAGATTACCCCTCCGGCTGGGAGGAGAGAGCCATCGAGGTAGGTATTGAAGCAATGAGAGATATTATCCGTCAGGATAAGAAGAAGGGGCTTATATAGAAAATACAGGATTTATGTGTAGAGAAGAGGCAGAAATGGAAATAAAAGAAATTATGAGCCATGTGGATCATACACTTCTGACTCAGACTGCCACCTGGGAGGAGATCCGCCAGATCTGCGATGATGCGATTGCTTATCAGACGGCGTCAGTCTGTATTCCTCCAAGCTTTGTAAAAAAGGCAAAGGAATATATGGGAGATAAGATGACTGTTTGTACAGTGATTGGCTTTCCAAACGGCTATATGACCACAGAGACAAAGGAATTTGAAACTAGAAATGCGCTTGAAAATGGGGCAGACGAGATTGATATGGTGATCAATATCGGATGGGTCAAGGATAGTCTTTACGATCAGGTCGAGGATGAAATCCGCAGATTGAAGGCAGTGTGCGGGGATAAAATCTTAAAGGTGATTATTGAAACCTGTCTGCTGACAGAGGAAGAAAAGATCCGTATGTGCCAGGTAGTTACAGCCTCCGGCGCTGATTATATCAAGACCTCTACGGGCTTTTCAAAGGCAGGAGCTACCTTTGAGGACATTGCACTTTTTGCTGCCCATGTGGGAGAGCATGTAAAGATCAAGGCAGCAGGAGGTATCTCTACTCTGGCTGACGCAGAGCATTTTCTGGAGCTGGGGGCAGACCGCCTTGGCACCAGCCGTATGGTAAAGCTGGTAAAAAACGAAGAAGCTTCCGGCTATTGATGCAGGGGCAGAATTCGATTGCTGAAGTATAGTTTGAATTTTATTATAAATAAGCGAAGGATCGCTCAATGATCAGTTATTGAGCGGTCCTTCCTTTTTCTGTATAATATTTACATCCATCTGATTATAAGGAATTTCAATGCCGGCAGCGTCAAATTCCAGTTTTGTCCGTTCAATGATCCGCCAGCGGGCGCTCCAGTAATCCTCTGTGGCGGTCCAGCCGCGGGAACCGAGAACCACAGAGCTTTCAGCCAGCTCATCTACATAGACAGTGATAGGTTCATCCTGAAGGATCTGGGGATCTTCTTTGTAAATACGTTCCAGAATGGCCTTTGCCTGTTTTAGTCGGAGGAATAGCTGATGCCGATGGTTAGATCGATCCGCCGTTTTTCCTGGGCCGTTACATTGGTAATCACAGCATTTGACAGGGTGCCGTTGGGGATGGTGATGCGCCGGTTGTCAATGGTGAGCAGAGTGGTGTATACAAGGCCGATATTAAGAACCTTTCCTTCCACGCCTTCTGATACAATATAGTCATGAATGCCAAAGGGCCGCATGACAAGAATCAGGATGCCTCCGGCGAAGTTTCCCAGACTTTCCTGCAAAGAAAGGCCGATTGCCAGAGTGGCGGAGCCTAAGAGCGCGATAATGGAGGTGGAAGGGATTCCTATTTTTCCAGAGCCATAAAGATCACAATGGCGTAGGTGATGGCATTTGCAAGGGAAATCAGGAACTTGCTCAGGCTGAGATCTATCCCCATGCGGTCAAAGGTGCGCTTTAAAAAACGGCGCAGATAGAATGCAATCCGGTTGCCGATGATGATAATGATGGCAGCATAAAGCAGCCGATAGCTGAAGGCCAAAAGTCCTGGAGTCCATGAGCGTATGGTTTCTAAAATTGCGTTGGGTCTTAACTGCTGAAGGTCTTCGTGAACCTCCTGCACAATGGCCTGGGTTTCTTCTATAGAAGGGATTGAAGGTGTTTGCATGGTAAAATGTATCATTTGGCAGTCTCCTGTTGTCTGATAGTGTAAAAATCATTATAGCATAAAATTATCTATGTGATATAATATTTTCACCAAATAAGAATATTTAAAGAAGGAGCAGGATTATGAATACACGCTTTTACAATATCCGTCTTCTGACAATGGATGGAACTATGGATGTGGTGCCGGGAGAGGTTTGGGTGGAGGGAAACAGGATTTCCTATGCAGGCCCGTCCGCTTTTATGGGAGATGCCAATACGGATGCTATCACCCCTCCTGTCTGGGATCGTGAAATCGATGGAAATGGCAATCTTCTCATGCCGGGCTTTAAAAATGCCCATACTCATTCCGCTATGACGTTTCTGCGTTCCTATGCGGATGACCTGCCGCTTATGGACTGGCTCCATACTCAGGTATTTCCTATGGAAGCAAAGCTGCAGCCGGGAGATGCATTCTGGCTGTCCAGACTGGCTGTAATGGAGTATCTGACCAGCGGCATGACGGCAGCTTTTGATATGTATCCCTGGCCGGAGGAAATGGCAAGAGCCTGTGTGGAAAGTGGTTTCAGAACCGTTTTAGTAAGCGGGCTGAATGATTTTGTGTCATCTCCTGAGGGGCTGGAGGAGGATTATCTGAAATTCAATTCCTATGATCCGTTGGTAAGCTATCAGCTGGGCTTTCATGCAGAGTATACCACCAGCCGGAAGATTCTGGAGGCGGTAGCAGATCTGGCTCACAAGTATAAGGCTCCTGTGTTTACCCACAATTCAGAGACAAAGGGTGAAACAGAAGGATGTCTGGAGCGCTATGGGATGACGCCGACTGCATTTTTAGATTCTCTGGGAATGTTTGAATACGGCGGAGGCGGTTATCACTGTGTCCACATCACAGACGAGGATATGGATATCTTTAAAAAGCATGACATGACCATTGTTACCAATCCCGGTTCCAATGTGAAGCTGGCAAGCGGAATCCCCAGGCTGAACCGGATGCTTGAAAAGGGGGTTCGTCTTGCAATCGGAACAGACGGACCTGCCAGCAATAACTGTCTGGATATGTTCCGTGAAATGTTTCTGGTTACAGGCCTTACAAAGCTTCGCGAAAATGATGCTTCCGCCATGCCTGCGGAGGAAGTGCTCAAAATAGCCTGTGTGGGCGGCGCTTATGCCATGGGGCTTACAGACTGCGACTGCATCCGAAAAGGAAAACTGGCGGATCTGGTTTTGATCGATCTGCACCAGCCTAATATGCAGCCTGTCAATAATATCGTAAAAAATTTGGTTTACAGCGGCAGCAAGCAGAATGTAAAGCTGGTTATGATTGACGGAACAGTCCGGTACGAGGACGGAACCTTCTTTATAGGAAAAGATCCTGAAGAGGTATACCGCAGGGCCAATGCCATCATAGAGCGAATGAGACAGGAGCGTAGAAGCCGGGAAAAATTATTCTGTCGAAAAATAAAAAAGTAGTTGACAACTCTTTCAGCCTGAGCTATAATGTTTGTTGTGTTCAGGAAAACGCGCCTCTAGCTCAGCTGGTAGAGCAGTAGACTCTTAATCTATTTGTCCAGGGTTCGAGTCCCTGGAGGCGCACTAAAAGGTCTGATTTTGCAGATAATGGAAGCTGCGGGGTCGGACTTTTTTTGTGTCTGAAAACAAGTGTGAACAGGCTGTAGGATTATTTTTTCTTTTTGCAGTTTAATGCTGTTTCCACTTCCTTAAAGCATTTGCTCAGGTGAAGGAAACGCCGATCCAGATCCCGCCGGTCGCAGGTGGCGCGCTGGAGTTTTTTTACAAAACATGGAGGAAGAAGCATAAAAGTCATAAACCTTCTTTCTATAAATTATATTGATACCCCGGTATCCGGATTTATCTGTAGGAAGATCCGGCGCCGGGGCTTTTTGGAGTCTGCTTTATTCTTTATCATATGCCGGGATTTCCCTGGCTGCTACCAGCTTGCAGATGGGATTTCCCATAGAGGAAAATTTTTCCTCATATTCTGTCATTACATTTCCCTCATTCATGGGACTGTGGTGGAGATCGAGGTATGGGCCTTGATCTGCCAGCCAGCCTGGGGGATAGCTTCCAGGGAATAATCGAAAAGTCCCCGGTTGTCTGTTTTAAACTCGATCACGCCGTCGCGGGCAAGAATCTGGTCATAGACAGCCATGAAATCGGGAGAGGTAAGGCGGCGTCTGGCGTGACGATCCTTAGGCCACGGATCTGAGAAATTTAGATAGATGCGGTTTACTTCGCCGGGAGCGAAATAGTCAGCCATGGCCTTTGCGTCAATGCAGAGGAAATAAATGTTATCCAGTTCCAGTCCGGCTCTTTTCTGCAGGCCTCTCAGAAGTACGCTGGAATACCGTTCGATTCCAATGTAGTTGATATGGGGATTTTTCTGAGCCAGCTCCATGATAAAGCGCCCTTTTCCCATTCCTACCTCTATTTCGATGGGATGGTCATTTCCGAATACCTGGTTCCAGCTTCCTTTGTGGAGGGCCGGTTCCTGGATCACATAGGACTTGAGGCGATGGTTTCCTCTGCCCCGGGAATATGTCTTAAACGCATAGATGTATGTCCTCGTCTTTCTTTGCGGTCAAACCGCAGGGAAGTGTAGTTGTTTTATCCGCAGACTGCGGTTTTTGTAAGGATGATCGGACTTATTTTAACATTCAAATGGGGGAAATGCAACTGTGAAACGCAGGCGGAAGCCTGTCAAAAACGAGAAAAACGGTTTCAAGGTATATTTTTAGGATATGATCATATAGTTCCTTCATAAAATCCTTCCAATTCCTAGTGCAATTTCAATATAAATAAGGTATAATATGAACACAGAGAGTTTCTGTAGAAATCTGCTGATACAAAGGAGGAAGGGATATGTCAAACCTGGAGCATACCACCAGCTGGCAGCAGATCCAGCAGGGGGTCAAAGAGGCAGAACGTTTGATTGTGAATAAAAATTATAATCTGGTGATGGTAAAAGCAAGACAGACATTAGAGTGCATGGTTCGCTGTATGGCGGAGAAGGCCTGTCTGGTGGAGGGCGATCTGTCAGATACCATTGACCAGCTGTATGAAGGCGGCTGGATCAATAAGACGACAAAAGATAATTACCATACCATCCGCATTCTTGGGAATAAGGCGGTGCATGAAAATGACAATACAGCGTATAATGCCAATCAGGCATACCAGCTTTTAACCCAGGAGGTTCATGCTTTTTCTCATGATGGCGGCGCTTCCGGAGGGGGACGGACCCAGAGAATATCTTCCGGAGGAGGCCGGGAACGTACTGGACAGAGGCCTGCATCTGCTGGAAACCGTGCGGGAGGCAGCCGGCCTGTCCAGGGGCAGAGAAGCCAGACCGGACGTTCCGGTTACAGCTCCGGACAGCGAAATCCAAATGTCAGACGGAGAAAACGCAGGGGAGTATCACCGCTGTTTTATCTGTGGCGTCTTCTGATTCCGCTCCTGGTGGTGATCCTTCTGATCGTAGTGATCCAGATGATCCGTCCCGGAAAGGATGAGGTTAAAGATACGGCAGCTCCCACTGAAAGCTCACAGACGGTTGAGAGTATGCCGGAAACAGAGCCGGAGACAGAACCGGAGACGCAGCCGGAGGCTGAACGTTATGTAGTGACAGGCAACAGCGTAAATGTTCGTACAGAGCCGTCCACCAGCAGCCGTATTCTGGTACAGCTTTCTCAGGGCACAGAGGTGGATTATGTAAAGCGTTATAATAATGACTGGACTGTGATTAACTATGACGGACAGGAGCTTATGTTTCCAGCCAGTACATTGAGAAAAAGGCTTCGGAGAGTGAGCCTTCTTCCGAAGAGGATGCAGAAAGCGCCAGTGGAACAGACGCAGCAGAAGTTCAGGCTCAGTAGCAGAAAATTTCCAGATATTTGAAATTAAAGGAGATATGTCATTCATGGAAAAGGGAGGGCATATCTTTTTTATTGTATTGTTCTGAAAAAAAATTTGTTAAAAATTTATTTATTCTACAAAATGCCACTGGTAATTTCAGAAAAAAAGAGTATTATAAGGGAATATAAAAAGGAGGCGTAAAAATGGACAAAATAATTGACCGGTTATCTGACATTGAGAAAGCCGCCGGATCTTTAATGGACGATGCAGGAGTCCGAAAGAAGGCTCTTGCAAAGGAAATGGAAGAGAAAACGGCGGCTTTTGACAGAGAACTGGAGCAAAAAACAGCTGCGCGCATTTCATGCATCCAGAAGCAGATGGAGCAGGAGATGCAGGAGGAACTGGATAAGCAGGCCGCTGATGCCAGGGGCATGATCGCCCGTTTGGAGGAAACTTATGAGAAACAGCATAAATTGTATGCAGAGAGCCTCTTTCGGAGCATGATAAAGGAGTGAGCCTATGGGAAGCTTGATTCATTACAGCGGCATTTCTACCAAGATAAGGGCTATGGAACGGTGGCGTATTAAGCCGGAACAGTTTGAACAGATGGCCGCTTTGGAAAGCGTTCCTGAGGCAGTCCGTTTTCTTCGCTCCCTGCCGCCGTATGAGAAGATTTTTTCCGGTGTTGAGGATAAAGAACTCCACAGGGGGAGGATTGAACAGCTTTTGAACCTGGCCCAGTACGAGGACTTTGCAAGTCTGTATCAGTTTGCCAATATGAAACAGAGGCGGTTTTTAGACCTGTATTTCATGCATTATGAAATAGGGATCGTAAAGACCTGCCTGAGAAACGGAGCCGGACGCCGTGAGGCCGCTCAGGATCTGTCGGGTTTTAAGGAGTTTTTTGACCGCCATTCTTCTGTGGATCTGGCCCAGCTTTCTCAGTGCCGTTCTATTGATGAGGTGATTTCGGGTCTGAAGGGTACGATTTACTACAGTCCGCTGGAAAGCCTGCGGCAGAAGGGACAGGCAGTTCTTCCGGCGTGTGAGACAGCGGTGGATATGCTGTATTTTAAAACGGTGTGGAAAATAAAGGAAAAATATCTTTCTGGACAGGAAAAAAAAGGATCTGACCCAGTGCTTCGGTACCCGGATGGATATGCTGAACCTGCAGTGGATCTGCCGGGCAAAGAAGTATTACCATCTGCCTGAGGGCGAAATTTATGCAATGATCATTCCGATCAGCCTTCATCTGAAAAAAACAGAGATCCGGGCTATGGCCCAGGCAGAAGATGTGGAGCAGGTTTACGCGCTGATCCGAAACAGCTGGTACGGACGGCTGGATCTGGGAAACCTGGAAAAAGGACAGAGCCTGGAAGAACCCTGCAGGGAAGTGATAGACCGTATTTATGAGCTTACCAGCAGGAAGGAGCCTTATTCTGCGTCTGTACTCAATTCATACCTGTATTTTAAAGAGAGGGAGATTGAGAAAATCATTACTACCATTGAGCGGATCCGCTACGGAGTGGCGGCCGGCATATAAAGGGGGTTTAAAACGTGATCGAAAAGATGAAGTTCTTAAGTATTACCGGCCCCAGAGAGGATATTGACCGGGTGGCGGATACCTATCTGTCCCGATATGAGATCCACCTGGAAAATGCTCTTTCTGAGCTGAAAACGGTAAAAAACTTAAGACCGTATATTGAAGTTAATCCGTACAGGGATCAGCTGGCCATGGCCAGAAGCCTGATGGAGCGGTTTGGAGGACAGCTGCCGGAGGTAAAACGATCCGGAGAGGAAACTCTGCCAGACATTCAGGAGGCGTCCGCTTTTGTGGAGCGCTTAAGTGAAGAGTTAAAGGAACTGACAGACCGCAGAGAGGAGCTTTTGATCCAGATCGAGGCATTGAAAAAGTCCAAGGACCGGGTGGCTCCCTTTACGGAGCTGAACTACAGCCTGCGGGAGATCCTGGGCTTTAAGTTTATCAAGTTCCGCTTCGGACGCGTTACCAGAGAGTATTATGATAAGATCAATAATTATGTATATGATACAATAGACACCGTTATGTTTAAGTGTCTGGAGGATTCAGAATATGTCTGGTTTGTATATTTTGTACCGGACAAGCTGTCGGAAAAAATCGACGCGATCTATGCTTCTATGCATTTTGAGCGTGTGTTCCTGCCGGATGAATATGAAGGCACGCCGCTGGAGGCAGAGCATGTTCTGGAAGAAAAGATCCAGCATTGGAGGCCGAGAAGTTAGAGGCAGAACAGGCGGTAAAGACGATTCTGGAGGATAAAAAAGAAGAGCTTACAAAAGCATGGATGCGGCTGGAGCGCTTTGGGATCAATTTTGACGTGCGCAAGCTGGCAGCCTGCACCATGCACAATTCCAATAACTTCTATATTCTCTGCGGCTGGATGTCCGAAAGCGACGCCAGAGCCCTCAGAAAGGAAATTGAGGGGGATGAGAATACCTTCTGTATTGTAGAGGACAACCGGGGAAATATTACCAGCACCCCTCCGACCAAGATGAAGAATCCGGGACTGTTTAAGCCCTTTGAAATGTATGTGGAGATGTATGGACTTCCTTCCTACAATGAGATCGACCCGACGATCCTCATTGGGATTACTTATTCCATTCTGTTTGGATTTATGTTTGGAGATGCGGGACAGGGACTCTGTCTTCTCATAGGAGGCTTTCTTTTGTATCGATTTAAGAAGGTGCGTTTGGCGGGCATTATTTCCTGCTGCGGCTTCTTCTCAACGATTTTCGGCTTCCTTTTCGGCAGCATCTTCGGTTTTGAGGATATCATAGACGCCATATGGCTGCGTCCTCAGGAGGCAATGACAGACCTGCCCTTTATCGGCCGTCTGAACACCGTGTTTGTGGTTGCTATTGCGATCGGTATGGGTATTATTCTTTTGTGCATGATCCTCAACATCATAAACAGCGCCAGAGTCCATGATACGGAAAAACTCTGGTTTGATACGAACGGCGCTGCGGGCCTTGTCTTTTATGCGGCTCTGGCAAGCGTGATCGTGCTGTATATGAGCGGAAAAGCCCTTCCTGCTACGATTGTTCTGGTTATTATGTTTGTGATCCCTCTGGCTGTGATATTCTTTAAGGAGCCTCTGACAGCTATGGTGGAAAAGAAATCCGAGAAGATATCCGGCGGTGTGGGAATGTTTATCACTCAGGGTATTTTCGAGCTCTTTGAAGTGCTTTTAAGCTATTTTTCCAACACACTTTCTTTTGTCCGTGTGGGCGCCTTTGCAGTGAGCCATGCAGCCATGATGCAGGTGGTGCTGATGCTTGCTGGCGCTGAGGCGGGAGATCCCAACTGGGGCATCGTCATCGGCGGCAACCTCTTTGTCTGCGGTATGGAGGGACTGATCGTGGGGATCCAGGTGCTTCGTCTGGAGTATTATGAGCTGTTCAGCCGTTTCTACCGGGGCAGCGGACGGGCATTTGAGCCTTATGGAAGATAGGAAAATGTAAAAAATTACAATATAAGGAGAACAAAATTATGAGTTTATTAGTTAAGATCACATTGAGCGCAGCACTTATTTTAAGTATTGGAGTTCCCTTTGGAGCATTTGCGGCAGGAGAGAAGACAAGAGGACGCTATAAGACAGCTCTGGGAGCAAATCTGTTTCTTTTCTTCGGCACCATGGTGATCGCGGCTGTACTGATGTTTAACGGAAATGCATTTGCGGCAGAGGAAGCGGCTTCCGCAGCCGGTTCAGCGTCATCTGCAGCCGGTATGGGTTACTTATCTGCAGCTCTTGCAACTGGTCTTTCCTGTCTGGGCGGCGGTATTGCAGTATCTGCTGCAGCCAGCGCAGCGTTAGGAGCTATCAGTGAGGACAGCTCGATTCTTGGTAAATCCTTAATCTTCGTAGGTCTTGCCGAAGGTGTGTGTCTGTACGGTCTGATCATTTCCTTTATGATCCTTGGTAAGCTGTAATGAAAATGTATCTGATCAGCGACAACATCGACACCTGGACCGGCATGAGGCTGGCAGGTGTTGAAGGGGCTGTGGTACATGAGAGGGAGGAACTGAAACAGGAACTGGATAAGGTCCTGGCCGATAAGGATATAGGCATTATCCTGCTGACAGAGAAGTTCGGCAGGGAATTTCCGGAGATCATCGATAATGTAAAGCTGGAACGCAGGCTTCCATTGATCGTGGAGATCCCGGATCGCCATGGTACCGGCCGCAAGCCGGACTTTATCACCTCTTATGTAAACGAAGCCATTGGACTGAAGCTGTAGGGCGCAGCCGCCCAGGCACATTTTTTCAGAGAAAGCAGGTGAATCGCATGACAACAGAAGAAAAACTGAAGCATTTTCAGGAAATCTGCATGACAGATGCCAGAGAAAAAAGCGCCCGTATGCTGGATGACTGCGTCCGGGCGCTGGACGCGGCCTTTGAGGAGCATAAGGCAGAGGCAGAGCGCAGGGCTGCCATGCAGGAGGAGGCCCAGAAGGAAAAGCTGGAGCGTGAAAAAAATAAAAAGCTTTCCATCGGACAGCTGGATTTAAAGCGTGAAATAAGCCGCAGGCAGGAGGAGCTTAAGGATAAGCTGTTCGTGGAAGTAAAGGATATGCTGGCGAATTTTATGGAAACAAGAGAGTACCAGGAGCTTCTGGAACGGCAGATCCGGAGCGCTAAGGAATTCGCAGGAGATGAGGCGCTGATCGTTTATATGGATCCCTCTGATGAGGATAAGGCCCGCAGACTGGCTCTCCACAATAACGTGACGGTAAAGATCAGCGAGTATTCCTTCAGCGGGGGGATCCGGGCTGTGATCCCGTCCAAGCATGTTCTGATCGATCATTCCTTTGACACCAAGTTAAAGGAAGCCAGACATGATTTTACATTTCATTTGGGAGGTAAGTAAATGACGAAGACAGGTGTGATCTACGGCATCAACGGCCCTGTGGTTTCTCTGGAGGGAGATCCCGGTTTCCAGATGAACGAAATGGTGTACGTTGGAAAGGAAAATCTGGTAGGCGAAGTCATCGGACTTACCTCACAAAAGACAACGATCCAGGTCTATGAGGAGACCAGCGGCTTAAAGCCAGGAGAGGTTGTCACCGGGACAGGAGCGCCTGTGTCCGTTACCCTTGCTCCGGGTATTCTAAGTAATATTTTTGATGGAATTGAGCGGCCCTTAAGCAAGATCGCAGAGCACAGCGGTTACTCCATCAGCCGGGGCATCAGTGTGGACTCGCTGGATACTTCCAAAAAATGGGATACACATATTACAGTGAAAAAGGGCGAACGGCTGATGCCGGGAACCATCATTGCAGAGGTGCCGGAGACAAGAGCGATCGTACACAAGGTCATGGTTCCGCCGGACATGGAGGGCTATGTTATTGACGTGGTTCCGGACGGATCGTATACAATCAATGATATGCTTGTAAAAGTTCAGCTGATGGACGGTTCTGAGAAGGAGCTGACCATGACCCAGAAGTGGCCCATCCGTGTGCCAAGGCCCGCTGCCAAGCGTTTTGCGGCTACCCGCCCTCTGATTACGGGACAGCGTATCCTGGATACCATGTTCCCTCTGGCAAAGGGAGGTACGGCTGCCATTCCCGGCGGTTTCGGAACCGGAAAGACAATGACACAGCATCAGATCGCCAAGTGGTCCGATGCAGATGTGATCATCTATATCGGCTGCGGCGAGCGCGGAAATGAGATGACTCAGGTATTGGAGGAGTTTTCAGAACTGATCGATCCAAAGAGCGGAAATCCTCTGATGGACCGCACCACACTGATCGCCAATACTTCCAATATGCCTGTGGCGGCTCGTGAGGCAAGCCTGTACGCCGGATTGACCCTGGCTGAGTATTACAGGGATATGGGATATCATGTGGCTATTATGGCCGATTCTACCTCCCGGTGGGCTGAGGCGCTCAGAGAGCTGTCCGGCCGTCTGGAGGAGATGCCTGCAGAGGAGGGATTCCCGGCTTACCTGGCATCCCGTCTGTCTGCCTTTTATGAGAGAGCAGGCATGATGCGCAATTTAAACGGAACAGAAGGCTCTGTAACGATTATCGGAGCTGTGTCACCCCAGGGCGGCGATTTCTCCGAGCCTGTGACCCAGAACACCAAGCGTTTTGTGCGCTGCTTCTGGGGACTGGATAAGAGTCTTTCCTATGCAAGGCATTTTCCGGCGATCCATTGGCTTACCAGCTATTCCGAGTATGTAAATGATTTGTCCTCCTGGTATATGGACAACGTAGACCAGAAGTTTGTAGATTACCGCAACCGTCTCATGGCTCTTCTGACACAGGAGAGCAGCCTGATGGAGATTGTAAAGCTGATTGGTTCTGATGTTCTGCCGGATGATCAGAAGCTGGTCCTGGAGATTGCCAGAGTGATCCGTCTGGGCTTTCTGCAGCAGAATGCCTTCCATAAAGAGGATACCTCTGTACCCCTTAAGAAGCAGTTTAAGATGATGGAGATTATTTTATATTTGTACAAGAAGTCAAAGACCCTGATTTCCATGGGTATGCCAATGTCCGTCCTGAAGGAGGATCCTATTTTTGACCGTATCATTTCCATCAAGTACGATGTACCTAATGACCGTCTGGATCTGTTTGACGAGTATAAGACCCAGGTAGACCGGTTCTATGAAAATGTAGTGGAGCGCAACGCATAAGGAGGATTCAGATGGCAGTTGAATATTTAGGTTTAAGTGAGATCAATGGCCCTCTGGTGGTTCTGGAGGGCGTTCAGAATGCGGCATATGATGAGATCGTGGAAATGACCGTAGCCGGAAACACGAAAAAGATCGGCCGTATTATCGAAATATATGGAGATAAGGCAATTATTCAGGTTTTTGAGGGGACAGACGGTATGGCTCTGCGGAATACCCATACAAGGCTTACGGGACATCCTATGGAGATTGCCGTGTCTGAGGAGATGCTGGGACGGACCTTTAACGGAATCGGAGAACCCATTGACGGGTTGGGAGACATTATTTCCGATGTGCGTCTGGATATCAACGGACAGCCCTTAAATCCCGTTTCCAGAGAATATCCCAGAAACTACATCCGCACAGGCATCTCCGCCATTGACGGGCTTACGACCCTGATCCGGGGACAGAAGCTGCCGATCTTTTCAGGAAACGGCCTTCCCCATGACCAGCTGGCAGCCCAGATCGTACAGCAGGCGTCTCTGGGAGAAGGTTCGGATGAGTCCTTTGCCATTGTTTTCGGAGCTATGGGCGTAAAGCATGACGTGGCGGATTTCTTCCGCAGAACCTTTGAGGAGAGCGGCGTTTCCGAGCACGTTGCCATGTTTATCAATCTGGCAAACGATCCGGTGGTAGAGAGGCTGATCACTCCCAAGATCGCCCTGACTCTGGCAGAATACCTGGCCTATGAGAAGGGGATGCATATTCTGGTTATCCTGACGGATATGACCTCCTATGCGGAGGCGCTGCGTGAGGTTTCCTCATCCAAGGGTGAGATCCCTTCCAGAAAGGGATTCCCAGGCTACCTCTACAGTGATCTGGCTTCTCTTTACGAGAGAGCGGGGATTGTGGCAGGCCGTCACGGCTCTGTGACTCAGATCCCTATTTTGACTATGCCCAATGATGATATTACCCATCCCATCCCTGACCTGACGGGATATATCACAGAAGGGCAGATCGTTTTGGACCGGCAGTTAAACAGCCAGTCTGTATATCCGCCCATCAGCGTTCTTCCGTCCCTGTCCCGTCTGATGAAGGACGGCATCGGAGAAGGCTATACCAGGGCAGATCATCAGGATGTGGCAAACCAGCTTTTCTCCTGCTATGCCAAGGTGGGAGACGCAAGAGCGCTGGCTTCCGTAATCGGTGAGGACGAGCTGTCGCCTCTTGATAAAAAGTATCTGGAATTCGGACGGGAGTTTGAGAGCCGTTTTATCGGCCAGACCCACTATGAGAACCGTTCCATGACAGAAACCCTGGATATCGGCTGGGAGCTTCTTCGTATGCTTCCGAGAGAGGAACTGGACCGTATTGATACAAAGGTTCTGGATCAGTTTTACGAGAAAAGGTGAGGTGACGCAGCATGGATCCGAATACATTTCCCACCAAAGGAAATCTGATCGCGGCTAAAAATTCCCTGAAGCTTGCCACTATGGGCTATGGTCTTATGGATAAAAAGAGAAATATTCTGATCCGGGAGCTGATGGGGTTAATTGATGAGGCAAAGGGAATCCAGTCGGAGATCGACGCTGTGTTTACGGCTGCTTACCAGGCTCTCCAGGAAGCGAATATTGAGCTTGGGATCAACTATGTCCAGGAGATCGGCATGTCCATGCCTGTAGATGACGGTGTAGGGATCAAGGCACGAAGTATTATGGGAACGGAAATCCCTCTGGTGCGTCATGAACAGGGGCCTATGAAGGTGGCTTACGGTTTTAATAACACTTCAGAGTCCCTGGACATTGCCAGACAGCACTTTGAACGGGTGAAGGAGCTTACGATCAAGCTTTCCATGGTGGAAAATTCTGCCTATCGCCTGGCTAATTCCATCAAGAAAACCCAGAAGCGCGCCAATGCCTTAAAAAACATCACAATTCCCCATTATGAAGCGCTTTCCAGAACCATTTCCAATGCCCTTGAGGAGAAGGAAAGAGAGGAATTTACAAGACTTAAAGTAATAAAGCGGATGAAGGCTGAAAAACCTTGACAAATCTGAACAAAACAGATATAAATGATAAGGTAAAAACTGACATTATCGAAAGAAGCGGATTCCTGAAGGACTGTTTAAAACGGGTCTGCGCCGGGCGGCGCTTTCATTTCAGGACTCCCGTCATCTAGGAGGAAAAATTGATGAATAAGACAGAGTTTATCGCAGCAGTTGCTGAGAAGGCAGAGATTTCCAAGAAGGATGCTGAGAAGGCAGTTAAAGCGTTCACAGATGTTGTAACTGAGGAGTTAGTAAACGGCGGCAAGGTACAGTTAGTTGGATTTGGTAACTTTGAGGTTGCTGAGAGACCTGCAAGAGAGGGAAGAAACCCCAAGACAGGCGAGGCTATGACCATCGCAGCTTCCAAGACACCAAAGTTTAAGGCCGGCAAGGCATTAAAGGATGAGGTTAATAAATAATTCATGAGACTTGACAAGTTTCTTAAGGTTTCCCGCCTGATCAAGCGCAGGACTGTAGCCAATGAAGCCTGCGACGCAGGACGCGTCCTGGTCAATGATAAACCGGCTAAGGCGTCCTTAAATGTAAAAACAGGCGATATTATCGAGATCCAGTTCGGAGCAAAGGCTGTAAGAGCTGAGGTTCTGGATGTACAGGAAACTGTAAAAAAGGATGAAGCAAAGGAACTGTTCCGTTATCTGTAGGTCAAAGGTCTGATGGCCGGGGTTCGGAACAGGCTGTGGCATACAATGGCCCGCTCCCCATATATTAGGTTTAGGGACTGCCTTAACTGATAGTATGGGGAGGTTTTTGTATGGAAG
>ENA-OPYY01000106-OPYY01000106.1-human-gut-metagenome-genome-assembly--contig:-NODE-106-length-35591-cov-2.597592_pt1 | contig 35591 bp, 30 predicted proteins | sample MGYA00242472_ERZ504481 | MGnify/ENA primary metagenome ERZ504481 (study PRJEB26092, sample SAMD00036265) | human gut metagenome | host: Homo sapiens | study: EMG produced TPA metagenomics assembly of...
ATGTATTGCAGAGCCTCGTAACAATGTAAATAAATAACGCTCCGAAGATCATCCAGATCCAGATCGACCCTCAGAAGATCGGTGATGTGGTTGGTCAGAGAGGAAAAACCATCAATGCTATTATCGAGCGTACAGGTGTACAGATCGATATCAGCGATGAAGGCGCAGTATCTATCTGCGGAGTAGATCAGAGAGGAATGGACGAGGCTGCTCATATGATCGAAATGATCACAACTGATTTTGAGGCAGGACAGCTCTTCACAGGAAAAGTTGTCAGCATCAAAGAATTTGGCGCATTCGTTGAGTTTGCACCGGGCAAAGAGGGAATGGTCCATATTTCCAAGATCGCAAAAGAAAGAATCGACAAGGTAGAAGATGTTCTGAGCATTGGTGATGAAGTAAAAGTCATCTGTCTTGGAAAAGATAAAATGGGCAGAATCAGCTTCAGTATGAAAGATGTGCCGGAAGAGGCATAAAAAAGAGGTTTTATGAGATATCATAATATAACAAAGGACGATATGCTTAATGGAGACGGACTCCGTGTGGTACTCTGGGTAGCAGGCTGTAATCACTGCTGCAAAGAATGTCAGAATCCCATTACCTGGGATCCAAACGGAGGTCTTGCCTTCACAGAAGCAGAGGAAAATGAAATTTTTGCAGAGCTGGACAAGGATTATATCAGCGGGATCACCTTTTCAGGAGGAGATCCCCTGCATCCGGCAAACATTGCGGGCGTAACAGAATTTGCAAAAAAAATCCGTCAGAAATATCCGAAAAAGACCATATGGCTTTATACAGGATCTCTCTGGGAAGAAATTCAGAATGAAGAGATAATTCAGTACCTTGATGTGTGTGTGGACGGAGAATTTCTTGTGAAGCGTAAGGATCCTTCTCTTCGCTGGAAAGGTTCGGACAATCAGCGTGTGATCGATGTTCCTGCAACGCTCCGTCAGGGAGAGATCGTCCTTCACGCATAAGCATTAAGGAGAAAAGCATGAAAAGAATTGCAAAATTTCATAAAGTAAGTGAAAAACGTTTCCTTGAGGATTGGAAAGATACTTTTCCGGATGCAGAGGAAGAAGAAATCAAAAAGATTTATGCAGATATCCTGCTTCCTGAAAGAGCCACTGCAGGAAGTGCAGGCTATGATTTCTTTTCACCTGCAGACTTCAGCCTTGCACCTGGCGGGATCATCAAGATTCCCACAGGAATCCGGGTGGAGATGGAGCAGGACTGGGTTCTGAAATGTTATCCCAGAAGCGGACTTGGGTTCAGGTATCGTCTGCAGCTGAACAATACAGTGGGCATTATCGACAGCGATTATTTTTATTCTGACAATGAAGGCCACATTTTTGCAAAGCTGACAAATGACGGACGTGAAGGAAAAAACGTAGAACTTGCAAAAGGAAACGGATTTATGCAGGGAATTTTTGTAGAATACGGGATTACCGTAGATGACGATGCCCAGGGTATTCGAAACGGCGGATTTGGAAGCACGACAAATAAATAATCAATACATTACAAAAACAGGAGAGCCTGGAAATTAATCCAGAAGCTCTCCTGTTTCTTCTTTATGAGCATTTTCAAGTCCTGTTTCTTCTGCTTTGCGGGCATTCTCAAGGATTGTGTTAAATGCGTCTGCAGCCTTTGCATATTCATCGTCGCTTTCGATATTTTCCAGCATGGGATTTCCGTCCTCTGTGCGGGAGAATACATAAAGATATACTTCTCCGTCACTGTTCTGACCGTTTTCGTCAAGAGGGAGAAGGGCAATGTATTCTTTTTCATCTACAGGATAGATGGTAAGAATCGCACATTCTACTTCTGTATTGTCATCCAGTGTAAGAGTAATGGTATTTGGTGTTTCATTCTGATCAGAGCCGCAGCCTGAGCAGGAAGCGCAGTCGCTTGCGCTGCAGGAACTTGTAAATTCTTCGTTCATGTGGTTTCCTCACTTTTTTGTATTTATCCGGGGTCATCTGACCAGGGATTATGAATCATTTTATCAGATAAGCGTCAGCTTGTAAACAGCTGAAAAAACGCCGTGTCTGCTTTAGGGGCTACGGGATACAGAAAAACAATATACGATCTTCTGATCCGGAGATTTATATGAAGCTGTCAGAATATCGTGAGAAGCCGGTTGCTGCGAACAGTAACAGAAACCCTGACAGGAAAAGCGGGATTCCGTAAAAACAGGTTTGGTATCAAAGGTTAAATATGGTATACTGTAAGTATCAAAGACTGAGAAACGTTACAGGAGGAAAAAATTGAAGCTTATTTCGTGGAATGTAAATGGGATCAGAGCCTGCATCACAAAAGGTTTTGAGGAGAGCTTTCAGAAGCTGGATGCAGATATCTTTTGTATCCAGGAGACAAAATGTCAGGAAAATCAGGTGAAACTGGAACTTCCAGGCTATTATCAGTACTGGAATTTCGCCAATCGGAAAGGATATTCCGGAACCGCAGTATTTACCAGGCAGGAACCGATGAATGTTGTAAATGGAATCGGGATAGAGGAACACGATAAAGAGGGACGCGTGATCACCCTGGAATTTGAGAAATTTTATCTGGTGACAGTGTACACCCCCAATTCTCAGAGTGAGCTGAAAAGACTTTCTTATCGGATGGAATGGGAAAGAGATTTTCTGGCATATCTTCTGAAATTACAGGAGAAGAAACCGGTAGTCTGCTGCGGTGATCTGAACGTGGCGCATCAGGACATTGACCTGAAAAATCCAAAAAGCAACCGCAAAAATCCGGGATTTACCGATGAAGAAAGAGAATGTTTTACCAGAGTCCTGCAAAGCGGCTTTATTGATACGTTCCGATATTTTTATCCGGATCAGGAAAACATTTATTCCTGGTGGTCTTACCGGTTTAAGGCAAGGGAAAAGAACGCAGGATGGAGAATTGATTATTTATTGCCTCTCCCCAGCTGGAAAGCCGGCTTGAGGACGGAAAAATACACACAGATATTCTGGGCTCCGACCATTGTCCGGTAGAACTGGATCTTAAAATCTGAGGTTTTCTGTACAGGAAATGGAATAAACGGGACTGAAACAGGCTGTCGAAAAGGAGAGACGATCATGGAAAAATGGGACAGGATAGTGATTCGAAATGGAAATCCCGTAATGCTCGGAGCAAACAAAAATGAAGAAGGAATGAACTTTGCGGCAGAGGTTCTGCCGGGGGCAGAGGCGGCTCTGGTTCTGTACCAGAAAGGCAGCGCAGTTCCATGCAGAGAGATTCCTTTTACAGAACGCATGGGAAAGGTATGTACCATGCTGGTTTCCGGGCTGAACACTAAAAAATATGAATATAATTTCCGCATTGACGGAAAAATCGTGCAGGATCCGTTTGCTCATGGAATCTGCGGAAGGGAACAGTTCGGAATTCGGGGAAACGGAGAAAATGAAAACCAGATCCGCTGTACCTTTCTTACAGAAAAGGAATATGACTGGGAGGAAGACCGGTTTCCGGAGATTCCATACCGGGATCTGATTCTGTATAAGGTACATGTAAGAGGATATACAAAGCAGCAGAAGCTACCTCAGAAACGGAGAGGAACCTTCAGCGGACTGAAAGAAATGATCCCTTACTGGAAGGAACTGGGCATTAACGCTGTGGAATTAATGCCGGCCTATGAATTTATGGAACTGCCGTATTCCAATGGGAAACAAAGCCATATGATCACAGAAAAGAGAAGCCAGGATAGGATAAACTACTGGGGCTATGTAAAGGGCTTTTATTTTGCGCCAAAGCGCTCCTACTGTGCCACAAAGGAACCGGAAAATGAATTCCGGGATCTGGTCAAAGCTCTGCATCAGGCAGGGATGGAATGCATTATGGAGCTGTATTTTCCCGGGGGAACCAACCCTCTTACAGCCCTTCGTGCGGCCTGGTTCTGGAGAGATTATTACCATGTGGACGGCTTTCATTTTATGGGAGACGGCGTGCCAACAGAGCTTCTTGCAGGAGATCATATTCTTTACGGGACAAAAAAGCTTTTTCGGGATTTATCTGTCAGCGCTGAGGATGAAATGTCTGCAGAGTGTACAGATGCCTTTCAGAGGGACATGCGCCGTTATCTGAAAAGCGACGAAGGAATGCTTCCGGCTGTGGAGTATCATCTGCGTCATATCCGGAATGCAGGTGGAACGGTCCACTATATGGCAAGTCAGGACGGTTTTACCCTTTATGATACAGTTGCCTATAATTATCGTCACAATGAAGAAAACGGAGAAAACAATCAGGACGGCAGCGAGTATAATTATTCCTGGAACTGCGGGCTGGAAGGCCCTACCAGAAAGATGGCTGTAAAAAAAATGCGGGATCAGCAGATCAAAAATGCATTTCTTATGCTCCTGCTCAGCCAGGGAACTCCTGTGATCTACGGAGGGGACGAATTCTGCAATTCTCAGAACGGAAACAATAATGCCTGGTGTCAGGACAATCCTGTTGGATGGACAGACTGGAAAGCCTTCCGAAAGAACAAAAATATTTTTGAATTTGTAAAGGAAGCGGTTGCCTTTCGGAAAGCTCATCCCATTCTTCACATGGAGAAGGAGCCAAAAGGAGCTGATTATCTTGCAAAAGGTTTTCCGGATATTTCTTTCCATGGAGAGCGCGCCTGGTATCTGAATCAGGAAAATACCAGCCGCCTTCTCGGAGTGATGTACTGCGGCTCCTATGCCAAAAAAGAAGACGGTTCAGAGGATGATTTCATCTATGTAGGCTATAATTTTCACTGGGAAAACAGAACCATTGCTCTTCCCAACCTTCCGGAGGGTATGACCTGGAAAAAAACAGCCGATACCTCAGACACAGAGGAGGGTGACTCCTTCCGGGAAAGAGAAGAGTCCTATGAAAAAAATATAGAGATCAGTCCCCGCACCATTGTGGTGCTGACAGGTAAAAAGGAGGAATAAGCAGTGCATCCGTGGCTTCATTTTAAGACCATTACCAGACACAAGCTTCTTGTGATGAAATACTGCTTTCGTATCGGGCTTTACAAACAGGGACTTCTTCACGATCTGTCCAAATATTCGCCTGCAGAATTTCTGGTAGGCTGTAAATATTATCAGGGCACAAGGAGCCCAAATAATGCAGAAAGGGAGGACATTGGGGTTTCCACCTCCTGGCTTCATCATAAAGGAAGAAACAAGCATCATTTTGAACACTGGGTGGACTATTCACTGGATGGAGAGCATGTGATCATGGGGGCGCCGATGCCCCGGAAGTACGTGGCGGAAATGGTCATGGACAGGATCAGTGCATCCAGGAACTATCTGGGGGATGCCTATACAGAAAGCCAGCCTCTGGAATATTACCTGAAAAGCAAGGACAGCCTGTGGTTCATCCATCCCCGAACCAAAAAAGAACTGGAAGGACTTTTAAGAATCCTGAACGATCATGGAGAAAAGAAACTTCTGCATTATATTAAGTACGTGTATCTGAAGCAGGAGCCAAAAAGCAGAATAAAGTATTAAAAACACAATAAAAGAGAATGAAACTGTCTGAGAAGGATGGTTTCATTTTTTTTGCGCAAATATAAAAAGGGAATATTGAATCCAGGAATTTGCCGCACTTTTGTATATAAACCAGTTGTAATCTGGATGAAAAGAATAATCATAGGAATATTATGAATAATAATGCAAAATATATAAAAATGATTTTATCAAAACTAATAATATGTACAAAATATATAAAAAACTTCTATGCATGGTGAATATTCTGTGTTAGTATTAGTCGTATAAGGAGGGCAGCCGATGAAGAAAAGAATGTCAAAAAGAATGATGGCGTTTTTTCTGATGTTTCTGTTGATTTTTGGACTGATTCCCCCGGGTACGGGAAATTCTCTGTCTGGATTTAAAACAGCAGAAGCGGCAGAACAGAATATGCCGGAAGCAGATTTTTCTGCAGAGGCAGAAGCAGAGGAAGACTTTGGAAGTATAGAGATCCCTTCGGAATCCCCCGGGCTTCCTCAGATGGATTCAGAACTTCCTCAGGAGGAACCTGAAATATCGGAGGAGGATCTCGGAAGCGCAGATGATGAGCTGGGAGATGACATCATCATAGAAGAGAATACCGATCCGGAGCTGCCGGAAGAGTTTTCGGATGATACTGTGGATTTTTCAGACGATACGGGACTGCTGGTATCCTCTGACGGATCACTGGCAGGTCAGGAACTGTTTTTTGTAAATCTGTACTGGAAAGATTATGATATGGACAATATCATGGCTGTTTTTCAGGGAGGGAAAGACAGTGAGCAGATCATTCCCATGACAAAAGGTGACAGGGGAAGATATTCGGTTCTGATTCCTCAGGGAGATTATTCTGCAGTATCTTTTATCCAGGCAGATGGGCAGTCAGTGGAAAACAGGGAGATTCTCTCCGGATATTTCTATCAGCTTTATGGGATGGAAACGGAAATGCAGGGCTATATTCCGGTGAACTTTTGTGCGGGATCATTTAATACCTTTTATTACGATATGAACGTTCCGGAATATTCCTACTGGGGCGCAGATGCTTTGTATGAGTCAGAGACAGTTATGGCGTATTCTGAACGGGAGATGGTAGATCAGGCCGGCAAAACAATTTACTTTGTAGATATTGCGCAGAGCGACAGAGGCCGGGTAAAACGTGTTACCATGCAGTTTTATGATGAACAGAACACTTCTGATACCCCGGATCACACAACTCTTATGTATGAGGGCAGATCCAGCATTTTTTCTGCTCCTATTCCCCAGGGTGGTTATGAAGAAGTAACTTTTTTGTTGGAATATGAGGATAGTACTTCTTATCAGATTGTAAGACGTTTTAATATTTATAAAGAAAGTGATGCAGGAATAGAAGACCCTAATTATACGGAATCCCTGATTTTTGAAGAGGGTATCATGGATACGTTTTTCTATAACCATGAGGGACAGCCGGGAGTGGAGTCCATCAGTGATTCCTATTGGGGATCGCATCCCTCTGTTGCAGACAGAAGTCTTGACGGACAGAAAATTTTTGTGAATACAGCCGATCTGAATCACAATGGGATATATCTGGATCCGAATACACTGGAACTTTACTATAATGGAGTTTCCTTTAAATTAACAAGAGAGACAAGAGAACCCGGAGTAAGGTATTATCAGTTTCCCCAGGCCTGCGGAGCTACAGAGCAGACGCTTCTTACGCTGACAGGAAATCTGGCATATAATGAAGATTATCAGGGAACGGAGGAAGAGAAAACCTATGAAAAAATAACCTTCCGGTTTTATTTTCCTTATAATACAAACAGAAAGATGATTCAGGCAGATAACATCCGTGAGATGAAGCCTGTTTTTACAGAAAGAATTATCAGTGAACAGTCCAGAATTTATGTGTGTTATGACAATACTCTTACAGGATTTGAAAACATACAATATTCTGTCAGCAGGGATGGGACAGACTGGACAAATCAGGAAGACTTAATAAAAACAGATCCAGACAGCTGGCAGGGTGAAATTAGTTCTGACTTTGTAAAAAATGTATGGGGTGTTGAAATAAGCTCCGAATACAAATATGTACGGTTTTATGGGAAAGAAACCGGCTCATCTCAACATGAGTGGAACAGCAGCAAAGATATTGCGGATAAATGGGTGACGATTCCTGTAACAGAATATTCCTACCCCTGTTTTGTGGGGGCAAAAGAAACGAAACCAACTTTGACAGGCTCCTGGAAATCTGTTCTTGATATTAAGTCCATGGGAGATAAAACGGTTTCTGTTCCCGAGGGATCTTTTGTTCAGGAAAACGATACATACTATGGAAATGCTGAGTTTTATGATTATTACAGTAATTATGAACTGAAGGGAATCAGCCTTTCTACATTGGACGCCAGTTATTATGGAAAAATAATTTCCAGTGTGTTTAATGATGCGGCAGAAGATTACTATGAAGAAGCTGGAAGTGAGAAAGCTCTGTATTTAAGCGAAGCACCGGACAAGCCAAATAAAGACCGATATCAGTATGGCGGCAGCCATGAGTGGAATGACTGGACTGGCCGGGAAGGAGGACCAGTACCCCAGATTGTATCGGACACGTTGACAGATGATACTCTGAAAATGTCTGACGGTGTAGAACTCCCTTTGTTCAGTGAGGATTTTCTAAGAGGAAACAACAGCCTTGGAGCAGCAGTGGGAAATGTATATAAAAATGTAAGCTTTCCGTTTACGAAAAATCAGAAGGGATACTGGGAGTTTGACAGTATGAATGAAGAGCAGTCTGTACGCCTGTATCAGGATTCCGATACAGGATATTATATGGAACGGGTTGGAAAAGACGGCAATAACTATATTGCAACAGAAAGTACGGAAAAAGGACCTGATAATCAGCCTCTTAACGGATTCTTTCCATATAATACAGCCTATGGAGAACATCAGAATGTCAAAAATCCAGCGAGGGTAGGAAATCTTGGCGTGAATTACCTTTTTGGCACACACTTTACCATTCCCTTTACCTTACCGGAAGGCAATGAGCTTGTAATGGATAAGGATGACAAAGACCCCAAGCCGGTTACCTTTGAGTTCTCAGGCGATGATGATACCTGGATCTATATTGACAATCATCTGATACTTGATATTGGTGGTATCCATGACCGATGTACGGGAACCATTAATTTTAAGGAGAAAACATGGGAAATTAAAAACCGTGTTGACAAGGTGATAAAGGCAGGAACATTTGAACTTGATGAAAGCATCCGGGAGCATAAGCTGACCATGTTCTATATGGAGAGGGGACTTGGTGCATCCAATCTTAGGATTACGTTTAACTTTCCGAAAAGCAATACGCTGGATGTAACCAATAAAATTATTACAGACGGGGCAAATGAGATTTTTCGGGAATCACTGGAAAGAATCGGAAGCTTTGAGTATGAAATCCGAAACCGGGCAGTATCCGGAGAGCCTTTAGCGGTAGAGGATTCTGCAGGATATTTTAAAGACGGAGAAAATACTGCTTTTGACAGTATTACTATGACAAGTAATGTTCAGTTCGGATATTCTGTTGACATAAAAATGGTGTATGACGCAGTAGTCTCATCACAAAAAAGAGAATGCGTTCTGTGTATTCTGGAACAGTCTGAACTGAAGCATGGCGTACAGCCTCCGGAGGAAGCGTTAGTATCATTCAGTATCGACAGACCAAAGGACATCAGCAAATATAATTATCTGAGGCTGGAAGCAAATAATCAGAGCCACAAAATGGATACTGCAGGAGAAAGTCTTTATGTTTCGCTGGAAGATAACAATGGCAATCGTATTGGCGGCTGGGCAGATATGCTGACTTATAACGGAACCAGCAACGGCATTGGACAGGACAGCTGGAACATGGTGCGCCTTGATCTGGACAGTATGAAATATCAGAAAAAAGAAAACGGTTCAGACAGCATAAGCTTTGACCGCACCAGGGTAAAAAAAATAAATATTGCATCAGCCATAACAAAGCCGCTGTATGTAGATAATCTGGAATTTTATGCGGACCTGGAGGATATACCAGGACATGGTTTCTCTGTGGAAGAAGATCAGATTTCTGACTATGGTTCCATTGAATCCAATCAGCTGTCACCGGCTGCAGGTGCATGGTACGGCCACTACAGTATGGATTTTGTTCAGGCGAAACTGCGCATGGTAGATGAAGGAGTGTTCAGTCTGGGAAGTGGAGAACGGGCAGAATTTCTGGATAAGTTCCGAATGGGAAGTTATCTTCAGATCCAGCAGATTAATGTAGACCCCAGAGTGTTTGATACTGTGTGGAGTATTCTGGAAGGAAGAGAAAAAAAGGATATTGATGAAAACTATCTTCTTCCGGCAAGAAACGATATCCAGACATTGGAAAATACAGGAGTGATTCTGAATCTGACAGATGTTCCGCAGGGATCCCAGAAAAATGCGCTTCCATATGACGGCAGGATTTCAGTACCAAGGAACCAGATATCAGTGAATGAAAACGGGCAGACAGCGTTTGTATACAGAAGCTATGAAGACCCAGACAATAATGAAATCAATCCGGTGTATCTTACAGCAGCTTTTGTAAACAGACTGAAATTCGGCTCTCTGGAGATTGTAAAAAAATTAAATGTTCCGGAAGATGAGCTTGGAACCTATGCAGGTCAGACCTATCGGTTCCGGGTTGAGTTTTCTGATATTGCCGGAATAGGGCTGGAGACAGAACCTGTTGTAAAGGATGTGGAGGTTACTGTGAATGAAACTGGTGAAGGAAGAGCTGTGATCGACGGTATCCCGGCAGGAACTTCGTACACGATCCGGGAGTTGGCAGGCGACGGACTTCAGCTGGAACAGATTCAGGGTACTCTGAATGTACATGAGGGACATGATACAGACGAATCTATTGACGGTGTGGTTCCGGCAGAAGGGCAGGAAAGTCCTTATGTAGACGCGGCGGTTTATGCAGGAGAGGCAGCAGTTTATACTTTTACCAACACGGTTGCGCCTTTCAGGATCAAAGTAAGAAAAATCTGGGAGGATAAAGGATTTGAAGAATTCCGCCCGGAGGAGATAAAAATCCAAATTCTCAGAAAGGCTGTGGGAGAACCTGATAGCGCCTACCGCCCGGTAGCAGAAGATTTTGACGGAAATCCCCTTACAGAGTCAATAGACGAGAACGGGTATTTTATACTGTCTACAAAAGACGCTGTTTCCGGCAATGATTCTGTGTGGGAATTTACAACTCCCAAGCTTCCTGTTGTAAACGAGACAGGAACTGCCTATACCTACAAAATTCAGGAAACAGCTTCTCTGAATGCAGGTGACGGAAAATGGGATCTTAATAATTATGATGCTGTTTATACAGCCGGAGAACCGGAAAGTCAGGATGGAATCCCTGTTTCTGTTTATGTGGTAACAAACCGTACACACTCTCTTACGGTAAAAAAAGTATGGAAGGATTCCAATGACCCTGCCCGTCCGGTTTCTGTGAAGGTGGAACTTCAGAGAAAACTGGAATCTGAAGAGGATTCGGCATACAAAAAGATTGCGGAAGCAGAGTTTGGCGTAAACAGCAGCCCGGCGTGGCAGCATGTATTTAAGGGCCTTGAAAAAACAGACAAAGGAACAGGAGAAACCTATCAGTACTGTGTTCTGGAAACAGCGTTTATTCTGAAAAACGGAGAAACGATCTCTGTAGACAACAAGGATAATATTCCGGCAAAAGAAAGCGGAGGATATTCCATTTCCTATTCACAGGAGGGCGATATACTGACCGTTACCAATTCCAAAGGTACGGGAAAAGTGATCGTAAGAAAAGCGGACAGACAGGAGCCGGATAAATTTCTTCCCGGAGCCGAATTCCGGCTGGAACGTCTGAAGCCCATAAAAGGAAAAGAAGAGGAAGCGCTGAAATCTTTTGAAACCGGAAAGTACAATAAGGACTGGGAAGTGGATCAAACATATAATCCTTCCAGTTTTACAACAGATGATAAAGGTGAAATTGATATCACAGGACTTCCTTATGGTTATTACAGGCTGACAGAGACAAAGGCGCCTTCCGGATATGTGACGCCCGGTGAAAAAGAGGCAGTGGATTTTCTTTTAAATGAAGAGACGCTGAAGGAGTCTCCTCATGAAGATGAGGAGGGTGTAAAATATCTTCTGATAGAAATTTTTAATCGTTCTACCATTCTTCTGCCTCTGGCGGGATCAGGAGGCACAGCTTTATTTACGGCAGCAGGAGTGATCTTCATGCTGCGGCATTGATTCTATATAAGCGTTATCTCTGCCAGAAAAGACGGCAGAGAAACAGATAAAAAAGAAGAGAGGAAAAGGTATATGAAGAAAAAAAGTATGTTAAAACGTATGGCAGCTGTATTTATGGGAACAGTAATGCTTCTGGGAACTGCAGGAGCAGTAAGCGCAGCCACCGCCCCTGATCTTAGCGGACAGGGTTCCCTGCAGATTTTTAAGCAGGATGAGAATAAAGAGCCGATAGCAGATGTTACTTTTAACTATGTGGAAATTGGTGAATTTTATCAGTCAGAGGGGACTCCTGTGCTGGGATACACCATCACGAATGATGAATTGCTCGGTTATCTGAAGACAGAAGGACTTGCTCCTGTTTATACAGATAACGGAACAGAGGTATATGATGGAGCGGCTATGCAGTCCGCGTTGGCTGAGGCAGTAAAAACAAAGAAAAAAGAGATTACCGCATTAGCTGTCAATACATTAGGTGTTACCGGAACAGACGGAAAAACACCCGGAAAGTTTGTGGACAAGGCGGTTTATCTTGTGGCAGAAACAAAGGCGCCTGCAGGAGTCAAAGAATTCTGTAATCCTTTTATTGTCTCTGTGCCGATCCTGGTAAATAATCAGTGGGTTTATGATGTTGTTGCAGAACCCAAAAACTCAGTGGATGAGATCATCGGAAAAAAAGAAATTGACAAAATTGAGGGAACTCAGGATCAGACAAATGCAAGTGCAGGAGTAGGAAATACGGTTACCTTTAAAATTACTTCCGAGGTTCCTTCCGGAGACGGAACTCTGGAAAAGTATATTATCCGTGATATCATGAGCAAAGGCTTGGCCTTCCAAGCAGGTTCCTGGAAGGTGACAGGATATAAGAGTGACCAGGATGCTGAAGGAACTGATCTGAAAGCTCTTGTGACAGCAGAGCCTGCGGAAAATTCTGACGGAGCAGCGGAGACAAACATTACCTTTACCTTTGCAGAACCAGATAAAAATCTGAAAAATACCTATATAAAGGTGGTAATCACCTATGATGCTATTCTGACAAAAGATGCAGTTGTCAGAGATGAAGTAACAAACACAGCAGGACTTGATTATCAGAATGATGATAGCATTGACGTACAGTTTGATGAGGTAAAAGTAAAAACTTACGGATATCAGTTTACTAAGAAGGATGATAAGAAAAACGGACTTGCAGGCGCTGAATTCAGAGTGTATGCAGATAAGGAATGCAAGCAGGAATTAACCGTTTATGATAAGGCAGGAAACAAATTAGATCCGATTGTTTCCGGTGATGGCGGTATTGTAAAATTCTACGGACTTTCTGCAGGAACCTATTATCTGAAAGAGACAAAGGCTCCGTCCGGATATACAGCGCTGAAGGATCCGGTAGAGTTTTCAGTAACAAAAGATTCTGCAAACAGCTCTCAGCTGGATATCATTAACACAAAAGGCTTCACTCTTCCGTCTACAGGCGGTATTGGCACAGCGGTATTTACTGTAGTTGGTATTGGTGTGATGGTTGGTGCAGCCGTACTTCTGGTCAGACTGAACAAAAAAGAAAACAAATAACTGATGAAAGACAATGAAAATAAGGATTTTTGCAGGTGTTTTATTTCTGCTGGGTGCTTCGATCCTTCTGTATCCGTCTGTCAGTGCTTATCTGAACAGCCAGAATCAGGCAAAAGTAGTAGAAGATTACAGTAACCAGGTAAAGCAGATGAATGATGCGGAAACAGAAAAAGAACTGCAGAAAGCAAGAGAATTTAATGAAAATCTGAAGAGGACAGTTGTGATCGATCCTTTTACAGAAGAGATGAATCAGCAGTTATCGGAAGAGTATCTGAAAATCCTGAACAAAAATAACGGTCAGATTGGCACCCTTATTATTCCAAAGATTCAGCTGAAGCTCCCTGTTTATCATGGAACAGAGGCAAAGGTTCTCAAAAAAGGCGTCGGACATATTCAGAATACTGCATTTCCTGTGGGCGGAGGCGGAACCCATGCGGTTCTCAGTGCCCACAGGGGACTTCCGGAAGCCAGGCTGTTCACAGATCTGGATAAACTGGAAAAAGGAGATATGTTTTTTATTCAGGTACTTGATGAGACGCTTGCCTATGAAGTAGATCAGATCAAAACCGTTCTTCCTGAAGATACCGGGGATCTGCAGCCGTCAGAGGAACAGGATTACGTCACTCTTGTAACCTGTACGCCATATGGCGTTAATACCCACCGTCTTCTTGTGCGGGGAAAAAGAGTACCTTATGATCAGAAAGTACAGAAAACATGGAAAGACTGGAACCAGAAGGATACGGCTGACAACAGGAAAAATAAGATTCTGATTGCCATAGTTGTAGTGGCAGCAGTGATTTTCTTTTACTATCTGCTGATAAGGCCGGTTGTGAAATACAGGAAGGAAAAGCGACATGAGAAATAAGGGCCTGAAAATATTTCTGATCATGCTTATGCTTACTGGCGCAGGAATCTTCCTTTACCCTGCTTTTTCTGGATATCTGGAGCATCTCCGGCAGGCTGAGGTAGTTCGTCAGTACCGTGAAGCAGGAGAGTCTGTTACAGATCTTCAGTATCAGGAGATGAAAGCTCAGGCAGATCAATATAACCGGGAGCTGGCAGAACAGCCGGATTTTAATCACGGAGCTTTTTATGCCAGTCAGCAGGATCCGAAAAGATATGAAAATCTTCTGAAAACAGGAGAAAACGGAGTAATGGGAAGCATTACGATTCCCAAAATAGAAGTAGAGCTTCCTGTTTATCATGGAACAGAAGAAAAGAATCTTGTAAAAGGTGTGGGACACTGTGAGGCTCTTCTCTTCCGGTAGGAGGAGAAAGTACGCACACAGTCCTTTCCGGACACAGAGGACTTCCCTCTGCTGACCTTTTTACCAGACTGGATGAAGTGGAAGAGGGAGATCTGTTTGTGATCAGCACTCTGGGTAAAGAACTTTTTTATCGAGTGGATCAGATCTGTACAGTCCTTCCGGATCAGACAGAGGAGCTATCTGTGATTCCCGGACGGGATTATGCGACCCTTGTGACCTGTACGCCCTACGGTGTCAATACTCACAGGCTTCTGATCCGGGGAAAACGCACAGAAATGGTAACGCCTCAGGAAAAAGATACAGTCAGTTCTGTGGAACACAAAAAAGACAGAAATCTTTCAAGACTTATAGTCAGTCTTGCAGTGGTTTTTGTGATACTGGCTGTTACAGTATTTGTAATTCGCATCAGAAAGAAAAAATTCAGGCAGGGAGAGAAGGGATGAAAAAGTTTATTTTTAATATGATTGTTCTGGCAGCGGTGCTGCTTGTAACGGCATCAGGTGTGCGGGCTTCGGAAAATGATGCCGTTACACTGAAGGTCAGTCTTCCGGATCTGAATACATCTGCGGAGCATGTGGGAATTGCCGTATATCAGGCAGCAGAGCCGGAAATACCGGGAAAGACAGATAAATTTGTCTGGATTCCTTCGCTTAATGATATTGGGATTACTCCTGAAGAATTGGACACTGCTGCCAGTGTAAGAGAAACAGCAGAAAAACTTGTGCAGGAAGTTCAGAAAAAAGAGATTCCTTCCAGAAATGCAATGACAGACCAGTCAGGAACTGTTCTGTTTGCAGGGCTGAAGCCGGGCGGTTATCTGATCACACAGACGTCCGGACAGGAGACCTATGGAAAAATACAGAACACGTTGATTTTTCTCCCTTATACAGATGAAAGCGGAATGGAGATTTTTTATGGAGAGGCAATGGTAAAGGCAGAAAAACCAGAGTGTCCGGAACCATCTCCCACCTCTGTTCCCAGGGTGACAGTTACTCCTGTGGAAAAAATCCAGGCAGCGGAAATGAGCCGTCTTATCACTATGGCTCCGGAGATCAGACTGTTTATAAAAAGACTGCCAGAACAGGAGACTCCACACAGATACTTCCGGTTCTGATTCTGCTTATTGCAGCATCCGCAGCTCTGGCGGCTCTTGGAATCATAATTTATAAGAGAAGAAAAAAACTTCATAAGGATAAATAAGGAAAAACGGCTTGTCTTACATATGAGGCAAGCTGTTTCTTTTTTATAGACAAAAAGAAAAAGAACAAACAGTATATAACACTTGACAACAGTTACATACTGTTATATACTGTTTGTGCAGGAGGAGAAGATATGCATATCATTATTAACCATACATCCATGACTCCTATATACGAACAGATCGTATCACAGATCCGGGCAGATATCATCAATGGTGATATGGCTCCGGGGACAGCCCTTCCGTCAGTTAGGATGCTTTCCCGCGAGCTGAAGATCAGCGCTCTGACTGTAAAAAAAGCATACGATTATCTGGAAGAAGAGGGACTGGTGCATACTGTCCATGGAAAGGGTAGTTTTATTGCAGAGGCCAATCAGGAGATGCTCATGGAAGAAAGAAGAAAAGAGCTGGAACATGATCTGGATGAGGCTGTCCGCAAAGCGCGGGCAGGCGGACTGACAGATCAGGAAATCTGTGATCTGTTTCAGCTGATCATGGAGGGAGAATAAACTATGCTTGCAGAACTTGATCAGGTAAAAAAACAGTATAAAGATTTTACCCTTGATTGTTCCATGAAGATTCAGGAAGATTGCGTTACCGGACTTATCGGAGCCAACGGAGCAGGAAAAAGTACAACCTTTAAAATGCTTCTGGGACTTGTACGACCAGATTCCGGAGAAATACGGATTTTTGGAAAAAACAGAAAAGATCTGTCAGAAAATGACAGAAGAGAGATAGGTACGGTTCTTTCGGACAGCTTTTTTTCCGGATACCTGACAGTGGCTCAGCTAATGAGTTTTATGGGAGACTTTTATCCGGGATTTCAGAAAAAGGAATTTGAGAAGCAGTGCCTGCGTTTCCAGCTTCCTGTTGATAAGAAGCTGAAGGAATTTTCAACAGGAATGAAAGCAAAGCTGAAAATACTTTTTGCCATAAGTGTGAACGCAAGATTTCTGATTCTGGATGAGCCTACAGCCGGACTGGATGTTATGTCCAGGGAAACGATTCTGGATCTTCTCAGAGAGTATATGGAGGTTCCGGGCAGGGGAATTCTGATCAGTTCCCATATTTCTTCAGATCTGGAGCAGTTCTGTGATGAGATTTATATGATCCATCAGGGAAAAATCGTGATGGAAGAGGAAACTGACAGGATTCTGGGTAATTACGGGGTACTGAAGTTAGATGACAGAAGCTTTGCCTCTCTGGATAAAAAATACCTTCTCAGGATTAGAAAAGAAGCCTTCGGCTACAGCTGTCTTACAGATCAGAGACAGTTTTATCAGGAAAATTATCCGGATCTTACAGTGGAAAGGGGTACTGTAGACCAGGTACTGACCATGATGACGAAAGGAGAAGCATTATGAAAGGATTTTTGAAAAAAGATCTTGCCTTGCTTTATAATACAGGTAAAGTATATTTGGCAGTAATAGCAATGGGGATTGTTTTAGGACTTGTCAATAAGGAGATGAGAAGTTTTTCTTCCAGTTTTATTATGATCATGCTGGCGCTTGCCGGAGCTTCTACACTTTCCTATGATGATTTTGAAAACGGAATGCCGTTTCTGATAAGTCTTCCTGTCAGCAAAAAAACTTATATAAAAGAAAAGTATCTGATCTGTTTTTTATCCGGAGCGGTGGGACTTGTCATTGCGGCAGTTCTGGGAAGTGTGATATTTAAAATGCCCCTGATCCACGGGGAAGAGCCGATGCTGTTTGTTTTTCCTGTTTATTTTGCTATTGCTGAGATTATGACAGCGGTAATGATCCTACGAGAATTAAATTTGGACCGGAAAAATCCCGCATTGTGGGAATGGGATTTGTTGTAGCGATTTTTCTGGCCAGTTTTTGTATCGGATATCTTTTTAAGCTGTTTTCTGTAGACATAGACGCTCTTATCAGAGACGCCCAGGAAAATATCCCCAAGCTGGCGCTTGTGTTGGGCGTTATGGGTTTTTGTATGGTGATCATGCTGATCTCCTATACATTTAGTGTAAAGGCCCTGGAGAAAAAAGAATTTTAAAATACCTGGTCCGTATGTTTCCTGTAGAAAAGGCTCTGGAATTTTCCGGGAAAATAAGGTATCCTGTATAAAAAGTGATTTATCTGTTACAGGAGGAACGGCATTTATGGAAAAAAATCAGATTTTTATAACATGTGGAACAGAGTATAAGGAAATGACAAAAAGGATTCTGGAAGAAAGCGGGCTGGCAGAGCAGATTGGAAATAAAGCTTTTCGTATCGGAATCAAGCCCAATATGGTTTCCCCTTCTCATCCGTCTAACGGGGCAACCACCCACGCTGAGGTTCTGGCAGGCATTATTGAATATCTTCAGGAAAGAGGGTTCCGAAATCTGACGCTGATGGAGGGTTCCTGGGTGGGAGATAAAACCATGGATGCCTTCTATGCCTGCGGATATGACAGACTCTGTGATGAGTACGGAGTAGTCTTTCATGACACACAAAAGGACAAAAGCTATACGGCAGACTGTGGGGGAATGGAGCTTCATATCTGCACCAGCGTAAAGGACATTGATTTTCTCATTAATGTTCCTGTGCTGAAGGGACATTGCCAGACCAAAATTACCTGCGCCCTTAAAAATATGAAAGGCCTGATCCCGAATTCGGAAAAAGGCGTTTTCATTCACTGGGGCTTCATAAACCGATTGCTCATCTGAATATGGGTATCCGTCAGGATTTTATTGTGGTAGATAATATCTGCGGGGATCTGGATTTTGAGGACGGAGGAAATCCCGTTGTAATGAATCGGGTGCTGACAGGCCGGGATCCGGTCCTGATGGACGCCTATGTGTGCAATCTGATGCATTATGAGATTTCGGACGTTCCCTATGTGGAACTGGCAGGCAGACTGGGCGTAGGATGCTCTGAGCTTGAAAAAGCTGATATCCGGGCGTGTGGAGCGGATACAGGAGAACAGCTTCCGAAATCACGTAAGGTTGTAGAACTGGCAGATGCTGTTGAGGAAGTAGAATCCTGCAGCGCCTGTTACGGATATCTGATTCCGGCGCTTGATATGCTGAAACAGGAAGGCCTTCTGGAAAAGCTGCACGAAAAAATCCATATCGGGCAGGGATTCCGGGGAAAAACAGGAGAACTTGGCATTGGACACTGTACAAGAAATTTCCGACATCATCTGGAAGGCTGTCCCCCTGTAGAAACGGAAGTATATAAATTTTTGAAGGATTACATCGAAAACCATCAGAATTAAAAAAGATCACCGGCTGTTCTGAAATTGTAGGTCAGCCGGTGATTTTCTGTATGCTCTGTACGTTGTACATATAGGAACCGAAAATTCTTTTATGCCCGTATATTACGGATTATATTACAAAAAATCCAGTATTTGATCATTTGCGAAATAAAATATAAAATTTTAAGCAATTGAAAATATCTGTCGAGATATCAGAAAGAGACTCCATGACTCAGAAACCGGATTCAGCATTCTCTGGCAGCCTCTGTGAGAATTTCCAGAATCTGATCCTGAGTAAACCGGCTGCTGTCAATGCACAGATCATACTGGCTTAAGTCTGTCCATTTGGCATCTGTAAAAAATTCATAATAGGCCCGGCGTTCTTTGTCTGTACGCTTTACCATTTTTCGTGCGCTGCGTTCTTCTCTTCCGGTCCGTGCCTGTACATTTCTGACCCGGAGATCAAAGGGTGCATGAATAAACACACTGAGAGAACGGCCTTTCAGGATCTGGTTGGCGCAGCGTCCCACGATCACGCAGCTGCCCTTTTCTGCCAGAGAAAGAATGATATCTCTCTGGGCTTCATAGAGAACGTCATTCATGGGAACGGTGTAGAAGTCAGGGGTGATCTGAACATCATGATCTCCGGAAAAGCGCCACTGATGGGGCTTTTTTTCGTCTACTTTTGCAAGCTCATGAAAAGGAATCTGCTTCTCTTTTCCTGCAAGCTCGATCAGTTCTTTGTCATAAAATGCATAGCCGAGCTTTTCTGCCAGCGCTTTTCCAAGTACCCGGCCTCCGCTTCCGTACATGCGGTTGATGGTAATAATACGTTTACTCATATGGAATCCTCCCTTCTGAATACGCTTTTTATATGTTTTTATCATATCATAATTATCAGGTAATTTCTATGAAAACTTTTTAAAAATATGAAAAATATAAAAAGAAACTGCAAATATATCAGAAAATACAAAACCACATTTTTTAGGTCCGAGAAACGAAATTACACATAAAAAAGAAAGAATAAGAGACTTTTTTACTGTCGGAACCAGTCGATGTAAAATGGTTGACGAAGTCATCAGATGTACTTATAATGAGTTTAGAAAATGTAATTTTTTCTTAAAAAATAATTTTTACTACATGAAAAAATCATGAAACTTCATGGAATTCATGTGATATAATTGGTGAAATAGTATAAAAACAAAAAATATAGCTTGACATATGAGCTGATATTAAATATAATTTTCCTATGCATTACGAAAATGTTACAAAAGAAATAAAAGATGACATAATAAAAATGCAAGGAAAGTAAAGTTATGAGGAACAGGAAAGTATCACAAAATCATGAATTACAGAAAGGGAACAAAACAACAGGAAATGCATCGGTACACGGGTTTCTTTCGCTGAGTGTATGTGCTCTGGCAGCGGTAGGAGTCCTGGCAGGCGGCATAGTGACAGGCAGTGACCGGGAGCATAAAGTTTACGCTGCTTCCGAAGCAGAAAGTACATATGATTTTTCTGAAGGTACAGATTATGAACTTCCTACAGGAATAGCAGGAGTAGTTTCCGGACTCAGTGCAACTCCGGCAGAAGGCTCTGACATATACCGGATCGGAACCTCCTGTGAACACGTTGTGGTAGGACAGAGAGTTCAGAGAGTTGGAAAGAGCGCAGAGGGAATTGATCTCAGTGAATCTATGGCTGCTGCTGTTAATGATTTTGATTCCAGAATGGTATCCATGTCATCCTCTGCAACTATGATGTCAGATGAGGATTATCAGAATCTTCTGCAGATCGTGGAGGCAGAGGCAGGGACCGAAGATATCAAAGGCCGTGTACTGGTTGCCAATGTGATCATGAACCGGGTGAAGCATCCGGAGTTTCCGGATACTGTAACCGATGTGATCTGGGAGTACGATAATGGGGTACCTCAGTTTTCGCCTGTGGCAGACGGACGTATCAATGAGGTTACAGTTACAGAGGAAACAAAAGAAGCGGTCAGACAGGCACTGGAGGGTACGGATTATTCTCAGGGAGCGCTGTTTTTCATCCAGAAATCGGCAGCGGAAAAACACAACATTGCCTGGTTTGAAAAAGATCTTGTAAAACTGTTTAAACACGGCGTCCATGAATTTTATACCTATCCGGAGGAAGCGCCGGCAGATAAAAAATCCTCCGAAAAACAGAATACGGAAAAGTCCGAAAAAAATAAAAAGAACAAAAAGAATAAGAAATCAGATTCCGATCTGGTTCAGATGGTAAAAGCAGAATAAAAATGAAATACAGGCCCTGCGGAAAAGCTCCGCGGGGTTTTCTGTGTCTTTTTGTGATTTTACTATGGTATTTTGCTAAAGTTCATGATACAATGGTGCAAAAATAAATCATAACAGAAGAAAGGCAGGAACGACAATGCAGGTATTATATAAAAGTACCAGAGGTAAAAAAGAAGAAACAGTAACCGCCTCCATGGCAATTTTAAAGGGGCTTTCAGAGGATGGAGGTCTGTTTGTTCCTACGTCCATTCCAAAGCTTGACGTACCTATGGACCGTCTTTCAGAAATGACCTATCAGGAAACAGCCTATGAGGTTATGAGCCGTTTTCTTACAGATTTTACAGAAGAAGAGCTGAAAGACTGTATTGCCAGAGCTTATGATTCCAAATTTGATACAGAGGAGATTGCTCCTGTAAAAAAAGCAGGAGGAGTATATTTCCTGGAACTGTTCCATGGTTCTACCATTGCGTTTAAAGATATGGCGCTTTCTATTCTTCCTCATCTGATGACAACTGCAGCCAGGAAGAATCATGTAAAAAATGAGATCGTAATTCTCACGTGCAACCTCAGGAGATACAGGAAAGGCTGCAATGGCCGGATTTGCGGATGTTCCCGGAACAAGGATCATTGTTTTTTATCCTAAAAACGGCGTCAGCGCCATTCAGGAAAAACAGATGGTCACACAAAAAGGTAAAAACACCTCAGTGGTGGGAATCACAGGAAATTTTGACGATGCTCAGAGCGCGGTTAAGAGGATGTTTAATGATCAGGAGCTGGCAGCAGAGCTTGACAGAAACGGTTTTCAGTTTTCCTCTGCCAATTCCATTAATATCGGCCGTCTTGTGCCTCAGATCGTATACTATGTTTATGCGTATGCAAAACTGGTAAAAGCAGGAGAGATCAATGCCGGTGAAAAAATCAATATTACAGTTCCTACCGGAAACTTTGGAAATATCCTTGCTGCTTATTATGCAAAGCAGATGGGGCTGCCGATTCATAAACTGATCTGTGCTTCCAATGAAAACAAGGTTCTCTATGATTTCTTCCGGACAGGAACCTATGACAGAAAACGTGAGTTTATACTGACCGCTTCCCCTTCCATGGATATTCTGATCTCCAGTAACCTGGAACGTCTGATCTACCGTCTTACCGGAGAGGATTCCCAGGCGTGTGCGGAGCTTATGAGATCTCTGAGCGAAGGCGGAGAATATACGATCACCGAAGAAATGAAAAAGGGACTGGAAGATTTTTACGGAAATTACTGCAGCGAGGGAGAAACGAGAGAAGCCATCAGCGCTACATGGTACGGCAGCGATTATGTGATCGATCCTCATACTGCAGTGGCAGCAGGGGTATACCAGAAATATCTCCGGGAAACAGAGGATGCCACTCCTGTTGTGATCGCCTCTACAGCAAGCCCGTATAAATTTGCAAAAAGTGTAATTACGGCTATTTCTGACAGATATGAGGGACTGGATGATTTTGCACTCTGTGACGCGCTGTCTGCGCTCAGTGGAGTCAGACTTCCGGCAGCAGTGGAAGAGATCCGTACAGCGCCGGTGCTTCATGATACAGTTGTGGCTCCGGAGGACATGCCTGCAGCCGTAAGAAAAATCCTCGGAATCTGAGGCGGAGCGAACTGAACCGTGACATTTTATATAAATTTTATTATTCACATTACAAATAATATGTTGAAAAAATACATATAATAGGGTACAATAGTAATAACAGAAAAGAGAAATCCTGGAATGTGCGAGGCCCCTTTTTATTTTGAACCTACATTGACATGAAGGGACTCCAACATCGCAGATCGTGATGTCAGACCTCTCGTTGTGGTAGGCAGATCATCTGTTGAGGACACCCACCTGGCTTCGGCTAGGCGTCAAAAGGAAGGGAACGGCATTCCGGGACTTTCTGTAAAAAGCGAGCCATATACAGGGCTCTTTTTTATTTATAAAAATGATTCCATGATGTTCTGGCAGACATTGAAGGAAAACAAAAATACATGGTATTGCGGGAGGAAAAGACATGGTAACAGAAAGAAGTTTTGGAACACTGCCGTCCGGCGAGGAAGTAAAATGTTTTCATCTGGAGAATGCCTCGGGAGCTTATGCAGAGGTGCTCTCATTTGGAGCTGTGATCACAAAGATCTGCGTGCCTGACTGTCAAGGGAACTTGACGGATGTGGTTCTGGGGTACGATACACTGGAAGGCTATATGAAAAACGGATGCTTTTTCGGCGCATGTATCGGACGAAGCGGAAACAGAATAGAGGGCGGACGCTTTAAGCTGGATGGTCAGGAGGTAATTCTTGCTCAGAACGAAGGAAATAACAATCTTCACAGCGGCCCGGACGGTTTTGAAAAAAAACTCTGGACGGCAAAGCACATAGATCAGGAAAATAACAGTGTGACGTTTTCCAGGATCAGTCCGGATGGAGAAAACGGATTCCCCGGAGAATTCGATATCAGTGTTACATATGAATTTACAGAAAAGAATGCTGTGCGTATTGTTTACACCGGTGTGTGCGATAAGACGACGGTTGCGAATATGACAAACCATTCTTACTTTAATCTTGCAGGTGAAGGCAGCGGAAATGTTCTGGATCAGTATCTGACCATTCACGCTCAGACCTACACCCCGGTAAGAGAAGATTCCATTCCTCTGGGAGAAAATGTTCCGGTAGAAGGAACACCGATGGATTTCCGGAAAGAAAAACAGATTGGAAAAGATATTGAGGCAGAATTTGAACAGCTGAAATTTACAGGCGGATTTGATCACAATTACGTGACAGACGGATATACTCAGGCAGAGATCAGAGAGATTGCCTGCGCCCGCTGTGAAAAAACAGGAATTGTGATGGAAGTTCTCAGCGACTGTCCCTGCGTTCAGTTTTATGCAGGAAATTTTGTAGAACAGGAGGCCGGCAAAAACGGTCATATTTATGATAAGAGAGACGGATTCTGTCTGGAAACACAGGTAGAGCCAAATGCTGTAAATGTAGAAGAGTTCCATTCACCGGTTCTGGAAAAAGGAGAACGTTATTATTCTGAAACCGTTTATCATTTTTCCGTGAGAGCTTAAACATATTTTTCTGGTTTTTCTCATACAATGATAATATGAGGAAAACCAGAATTTTTTTTAGATATCAGATTTTATTTTTGCTTCTTTTTTCGTGGATGATGTTGTTAAACAGGGCGGCAGAATCGCGGCTGAAAGAAAAACAGGAATACATAAAAGCGGCAGAGCAGCAGAGTCGCTCTGAAAGAGAGACTGTAAAAGAACCGGCACAGAATACAGAGTATCAGGAGAGCTTTGAATCTGAAATACAAAGCACAGGAGAGTTCTCCGGAGCCGGGGAAGAAAAAGTACCGAGTGCGGGAAAAAACAAAGGCGCCGGGAAAGTGGAGACACGGGAGGAAAAAGCCGGAAACGGAGGTTCTGTAACAGAGGAATCAGATACTGAGGACGGGATGAAAGAAGCCGGAAACATACGGGTTCTTCTTATGACAACAGATTATCAGTCGTATTTTCATCCTCGGGTAACTGCTTTGCGTGATGGAAAAGAGATTGTCTGCAGCTTTGAAAATATGGCGGCTTCAGAGGAACCTGTGGTGATACCGGCTCATGAAAATGGGATTCAGCTTACATCAATACAAAGGCAGTGCGGAAATCCTGTTTATCAGGGAAGTTTGGAGATACAGAGGACCGATCAGGGATTTACTGTGATCAATGAGCTGCCTCTGGAAACGTATCTGGAAGCAGTGGTGCCAAGTGAAATGCCTTCCGGCTATCATAAGGAAGCTTTGAAAGCTCAGGCGGTATGCGCCAGGACCTATGCGTGGAAACAGATGCAGGAAGGACGACTTTCAAAGTACGGAGCAGACGTAGATGACAGTGTAAACTATCAGGTATACCAGAATATCGCTCCTCAGCAGGCAACATCAGAGGCGGTCAGGGACACAGAAGGAAAAATTCTCTGTCAGAATGGAAAGCCTGTTCAGGCATATTATTTTTCAACTTCTTCCGGCGTCACCAGTACAGACGAGATATGGGGAGCGGAGGAACCCGCGCCTTATCTGAAAAGCGTTGACTGTGGTTTTGATTCGGAAGAACCGTGGAGCCAGTGGGAGACAGAGATCCTTTGGGAAACGCTGGAAAGGCGCGCACAGGAAATCCAGGGAGCTTCAGGAAAGCTTCTCGGTGTTTCTGTTTCCAGAATAAATCAGAGCGGCGCTGTAACCGGGCTTCAGGTAAATACAGAAAACGGAGATTTTCTGGTTGAGACCGAGTATGATATCCGTCAGTTTCTGTCCCCAAAGGGAAGTATGATCACAGAAAAGGACGGGACTCAGGTGCAGGGAAGCGAGCTTCTCCCAAGCGCCTATTTTGATATCAGCGCAAAGCCGGGAAATTCTGTGGTTCTCACAGGCGGCGGCTATGGTCACGGGGTGGGAATGAGTCAGACAGGAGCGGACAGAATGGCGGAACAGGGATATACCTGTCAGGAGATTCTTGAGTATTTTTTTAAAGATATTGAAATATTGCAGATTGGGGGCTAGAAACGCCTCCGCTCATGTGCTTGTCACAGGAATATTTTCATGGTATCATAATAAAAGACGTATCTGACTTCAGACACTGGACAGAAAATAAACCGTCGTAAGCTGGATAACGGGAGAAGTAATTATGGAAAAGAAGAATGATAAGGGAGCTCTTCATCTGGCTCTGGGCTTTATGGAGAGAATGAGAAAAGATCATGTCAGCGCATATGCGGCTCAGGCAGCGTACTTTCTGATCATGTCTTTTATCCCTTTTGTTTTGTTCCTGACCGCGATCGTGCAGTATACACCTCTGACCTACCGGGAAGTACGTCAGGCAATTATGAGTGTTGTACCGGAAAATCTGCAGGGATTTGTTTTAAATATTGTGGCAGAGGTTTTTTCAAAAAGCGCGGCCGTGCTGCCTCTGTCTGCTCTGGTGGCCCTCTGGTCCTCGGGAAAGGGCATGCAGGCTCTGATCAATGGCCTGAACACCATTTACCATGTAAAAGAAACACGAAACTGGCTGGTAAACAGAATCTACTCCATGTTCTATATGTTTCTGTTTGTACTTGCCTGATCGCCAGTCTTTTGCTTCTGGTTATGGGAAACAGGATCCATGTTCTGATTTCCGGATATGTTCCGTTTCTGGGAAATGTGATCGGCAGGATTCTGGGGGCAAAAACCTTTCTGGTCTTTGTGATGCTGTTTTTTGTTTTTCTGGTGCTGTACCGGTATCTGCCAAACAGAAGGGCATCCCTGAAAAGCCAGGTTCCGGGAGCTTTTCTGACAGCTGTGGCATGGTCTGTGTTTTCGTATCTGTTTTCTCTGTATTTTACATTTTTTCCGGATTTCAGTATCATGTACGGAAGCCTTTCCACTTTGATCCTGGTTATGGTATGGCTGTATTTCTGTATGAACCTTCTTTTGTACGGAGCAGAGATCAACGCATACTTTGAAAGTCAGTTCCGCCAGGCAAAGCTGTCTTTCTGGCAGCTGATCGCAAGAAAACGCAGGGAATGGAAGCTGGAGCGGAAAAAAGAAATAGACAGGAACTAAAAAAATAACGGAAAAATCTTGACAGGAAAAATTTTCTGTGGCATAGTAAACAAAGATATAAAAGCGTTGAAGGCGTTATAGGGAGTTGTTTTCTTTCAGAGAGAAGAAGTCACCGGCTGCAAGCTTCTTTAAGTTCAGACAGTTCCTCAGTTTCCCGCCGGAGCTGCATTTCTGAACCCCGAAGGCAGTAGGTAATGACGTAGCTGCGCGTTAAGCAGATACTTTGAGCGCCTGTATGTACATGCAGGAAACAGGGTGGTACCGCGGATATTCCGTCCCTCTTTTGAGGGGCGGTTTTTTTGTATATGGAGAAATTACTTCCGTAATATTCTCATATACAAAATAAAGTTCCGGACAGCGGGCACAGTTTACGCATGCCTGCATGCAGGAGACTGTGCACATTGGACGGGCTGACAGGAATGAGCAGGCAGGACAAAAGCCCGGATTGCGAATTGCTGACGATTACGGGAGTGCATAAGCGCAGAGTAATCGACTTTATTAATGATACTGCAGATTTATCCGGCAGGTGCAAATATGAAATGAAATAAGAAAAAAGGAGAATACAACCATGGATATGAAGGAAAAACTTCAGGAACTGGCAGAAGCAGCCAGAAAACGTATTGAAGAAGCTGAAGGTCCTGACAAACTCAATGAAGTAAAGGTGGCTTACCTTGGTAAAAAAGGTGAGCTGACAGCTATTTTAAAGAGTATGAAGGATGTTGCTCCGGAAGACCGTCCGAAAGTAGGACAGCTGGTAAATGAGACAAGAGCAAAAATCGAGGAGCTTCTGGAAGCTTCCAGAAAGAAACTGGAGGAAGCTGCCCGTGAAGCAAAAATGAAAGCAGAGGTTATTGACGTAACCCTTCCTGCGAAGAAGTCAATGATCGGACACCGTCATCCAAATACCATTGCCCTGGAGGAAGTGGAAAGAATCTTTATCGGAATGGGCTATGAGGTAGTGGAAGGTCCTGAGGTAGAGTATGCAGACTATAACTTTACCAAGCTGAATATTCCGGAGGACCATCCGGCAAGAGATGAGCAGGATACATTTTTTATTAACAGCTCCATTCTGCTTCGTTCTCAGACATCTCCGGTACAGGCCCGTACCATGGAGAAAGGCAAGCTGCCGATCCGTATGATCGCTCCTGGACGAGTGTTCCGTTCTGATGAGGTAGACGCTACCCATTCTCCGTCCTTCCATCAGATCGAGGGCCTTGTAATTGATAAAAATATTACTTTTGCAGATCTGAAGGGAACTCTTCAGGAGTTTGCAAGAGAACTGTTCGGACCGGAAACAAAAACAAAATTCCGTCCTCATCATTTCCCGTTTACAGAGCCAAGCGCAGAGGTGGACGTATCCTGCTTTAAATGCGGCGGAAAAGGCTGCCGTTTCTGTAAAGGCTCCGGATGGATCGAGATTCTGGGCTGCGGAACCGTTCATCCAAACGTTCTTCGTATGTGCGGCATTGATCCGGAGGAGTATACAGGCTTTGCTTTCGGTGTGGGTCTTGAGAGAATCGCGCTTCTGAAATATGAGATCGACGATATGAGACTCCTTTACGAAAACGATATCCGCTTCCTGAAACAATTCTAGTAAAGATAAATATACGGAAGGATATTTATCTTTGCGGCTTCCTCGATCCTGTATCGAGGAATTTTATTGATCTTCCGACACAACAGAAAGGAAGCACGAGCAAAGCGATATTTACTTTCTGTGTCGGTTAAACGACGGAATCAAAAGGATCACGAAGTGATACGTCGGCATGAAATGCCGGATTCCGGAGTAAAAACGTTCTGGAAAAGACAGAGTAAAGAGATACAACCGAAAGGAAGCAGGAGCGAAGCGAGTATTTGCTTTTACGAATTTTATCTATAAACAACAAGAAAGGTGGATATAAACATGAATACATCAATGTCCTGGATTAAAATGTATGTGCCGGATCTGGATGTGACAGCTCAGGAATATACAGATGCCATGACCTTGTCAGGAACAAAGGTTGAGGGCTTTGAAAAGCTGGATGCAGATCTGGAAAAAATTGTAATCGGACAGATTGAAAAAATAGAAAGACACCCGGACGCAGATAAGCTTATTATCTGTCAGGTGAATGTGGGAACAGAAACAGTACAGATCGTAACCGGAGCTCCAAATGTAAAAGAAGGAGACAAGGTTCCGGTAGTTCTGGACGGCGGCCGTGTGGCAGGAGGCCATGACGGCAAAAAAACTCCAGGCGGCGTAAAGATCAAAAAAGGCAAGCTCCGCGGGGTAGAGTCTTTTGGCATGATGTGCTCTATTGAGGAGCTGGGAAGCACAAGAGAAATGTATCCGGAAGCTCCGGAATACGGAATCTATATTTTTCCGGAGGATGCCCCGGTAGGCGAAAGCGCCATCAAAGAGCTTGGACTTGACGATGTTGTTTTTGAATACGAGATCACATCCAACCGTGTAGACTGCTATGGCGTTCTGGGTATTGCCAGAGAGGCAGCAGCGACCTTTAACAAAAAATTCTGTCCTCCTGTTGTAAAAGCTACAGGAAATAATGAGGACGTTTCTGATTACATTAAGGTGACAGTAGAGGATCCGTCTCTTTGTCCCCGCTATACCGCAAGGGTAGTAAAAAATGTAAAAATCGGTCCTTCTCCGAAATGGATGCAGAGATGCCTGGCTGCCAATGGAATCCGCCCGATCAATAACCTGGTTGATATTACAAATTATGTAATGGAAGAATACGGACAGCCCATGCACGCATATGATCTGGATCTGATCGAAGGAAATGAGATCATTGTCCGCAGAGCAGAAAACGGAGAAAAGTTTGTAACCCTGGACGGACAGGAACGTATCATGGATGAAAACGTCCTGATGATTTGCGACGGCAAAAAGCCGGTAGGCATTGCGGGAATCATGGGCGGCGAAAACTCCATGATCACAGATCAGGTAAAAACAGTGCTTTTTGAAGCAGCATGCTTTGACGGTACAAACATCCGTCTGTCCTCCAAGAGAATCGGCCTTCGTACAGACGCATCCGGCAAGTTTGAAAAAGGACTTGATCCCAATAATGCCCAGGCAGCCATTGACCGTGCGTGTCAGCTGATGGAAGAGCTTGGAGCAGGTGAGGTTGTGGGCGGCATGGCAGACGTGTGCAGTGAAACAAGAGAACCGTCCAGAGTGCCTTTTGAGCCGGAAAAGATCAATGGGCTTCTTGGTACAGACCTTACAAAAGAAGAAATGCTGGAATACCTTGGCAGAGTGGAGCTGACTCTTGATCCGGAAACAAATGAGATCGTGGCTCCTACCTTCCGTCAGGATATTCACTGTATGGCAGATGTGGCAGAGGAAGTGGCAAGATTCTTCGGCTATGATAAGATTCCAACCACTCTTCCTACAGGGGAAGCTACCACAGGCCGTCTTCCTTTTAAGCTGAGAATTGAGCAGATTGCAAGGGACATTGCAGAATACTGCGGATTCTCTGAAGCAATGAGCTACTCCTTTGAAAGTCCTAAGGTGTTTGACAGGCTGCGTATCTCTGAGGACAGTGAGCTGAGAAAGGTAATTACCATCAGCAACCCTCTTGGGGAAGACTACAGCATCATGCGTACTACAACTCTGCATGGAATGCTTTCTTCTCTCGGAACAAATTATAACAGAAGAAATAAAGATGTACGTCTTTATGAGATCGGAAAGGTTTATCTTCCGAAATCTCTGCCTCTTACAGAGCTTCCTGACGAGAGAGTTCATTTTACTCTTGGTATGTACGGAGCAGGCGATTTCTTTGATATGAAAGGTGTCTGCGAAGAGTTCTTTGAAAAGGCAGGCATGAAGAAAAAAGTTTCTTATACACCGGACAGCAATAAACCGTACCTCCATCCGGGAAGACAGGCAAATATCATTTATGAAGGAAAGACCGTAGGTTATCTTGGAGAGGTTCATCCGATCGTTGCAGATAATTACAATATCGGAGAAAAAGCCTATGTTGCAGTGATCGATATTATGGATATTCTGGAATTTGCCGGATTTTCTCATAAATTCACAGGAATTGCAAAATATCCGGCAGTTACCCGTGATTTAAGTATGGTTGTACCAAAGAATGTTCTCGCAGGCCAGATTGAAGCGGTTCTGGACCAGAGAGGCGGAAAGATCCTGGAATCCTATGAGCTTTTTGATATTTATGAGGGAGCCCAGATCAAGGAAGGCTATAAGTCTATGGCGTATTCTGTTGTATTCCGCGACCATGATAAAACTCTGGAAGAGGCTGAGATCACAGCAGCTATGAAAAAAATCCTTAATGGTCTTACAGACCTTGGAATCGAGCTGAGAAGCTGATGAAGCTTTATATTCTGAGACATGGAAAAACAGAATGGAACCGTTTAGGCAAGGTTCAGGGATGTGTGGATATCCCTCTTGCAGAAGAGGGGATTTCTCTTGCCGCCAAAGTAGGCAGGGCATTGAAGGAGGTTCCATTTGATCTCTGCTTTACCAGTCCTCTTACAAGAACAAGACAGACTGCAGAGCTCGTTCTCGGGGAACGGGCAAAGCAGATTCCGGTTATTGTGGATCCGAGAATCCAGGAGATTAATTTTGGCGTTCTGGAGGGTTCCAGGTTTAAGGATGAAAACGGAACTATCCTCAGTGAGGAAATGAAGATCTTTTTTACAGATCCGAAGAATTTTATCCGTCCGGAAAAGGGGGAAAATATTTCAGATATTCTGAAAAGAACAGAGGAGTTCTGGAAGGAGATCACAACAGCTCCTAAGCTGCAGGACAAAACGATCCTGATCTCTTCTCATGGCTGTGCCGTACGGGCGCTGCTTCAGAACATCTACCATGATCCGGAAGATTTCTGGCATGGCTGCGTTCCACCTAACTGCAGCATTAATGTTGTGGAAGTAAAAGACGGACAGGAAATCCTTATAGAAGAAGATAAATTATATGCATAAAAGCCCGGGCTGCCGTGAATGATTTCGCGGCAGCCTGTTTTTGGTCGTGGCAGAAAACAGGAGATAATCCGTTACTGTGAAGGTCGTGAACAGTAATGATAATCCGGAGTTTGCCATAGTTAGCTGAATATTACAGCTTGTACTGGCGCATATGATATGATATTATGGAAAAAAGAGTAAATTGTGCGTTTATTTGCCCGCTGTACAAGGCGGATCCTAAGATAATAACCAATGAGGAGGCTTACTATGAAGAAAAAAATTGTAAATGTTGTTTTGTTTCTTGCGGTACTGGCAGCCGCGGTAGCCATGACCCTGTATGTGGGGCAGGGCGCGGTCAGCGTTATGGTTTATAATTTTATCTTTCTTGGCGTTATGGTGGCAATTTATGTTGTGGGAATGTTCGGAGGCATGTTCCGGATGAACCATCTTACTCAATCGCTTGAGAATGCAGCCGCAGAGCTTGGAAATCTTTTCCGCAAACCGGGAAGGATCGGAACAGATCAGGTAGAAACACTGAATGGTATTTTTCATCATCCGTATCTTGACGGAACAATGAATTCCTTTACAGACGGTGTTCTGAAAAGTGAAGAGGGCATTGATGATATTGAAGAATATCTCAATGAAGAGGAACTGGATAATCACATACATAAACGACTTCTGGAAATGGTGCCGGATATTTTTACAAGCCTTGGTATACTGGGAACCTTTGTGGGACTGGTGTGGGGACTTAAAAATTTTGAGCCTTCCAATTATGAGGCTATGACAACTTCGGTGGCCTCTCTTGTAGACGGCATCAAGGTTGCCTTTCTTACGTCTATTTATGGTATTTCTCTGTCCATTGTCTATACCTATGGAATGAAGATTGAGTACTCTTCCATGGCAGAGGCCCTGCAGGCATTTCTGGCAAAGTTTCACAGTCATGTAATGCCTTCCGCAGAAAATGAGTCAAGAAATCTTCTGATCTCCAGCCAGAAGATCCAGACAGCAGCCATGAACCAGATGGCAGAACAGTTTTCCGTACAGATGGCGGACAGCTTTGAGAAAGTGATCACTCCTACATTCAAAAAAATGAATGATTCTCTGGATACTCTGGTATCTTCTGTTACCCGGTGCCAGGAAGATGCGATACGGGAGATCCTGAATGTATTTTTAAAGGAAATGAACGATTCTTTCGGAGTACAGTTTTCGGAGTTTGGAAAAACATTGTCCCAGCTGAAAGAGGCTCAGGCAGACAATGTGAACTACACTACGAATCTTTACCAGGCAATGAGCAGACAGCTCAGCGATTCCTATGCGCAGCATGAGCAGATCATGAAAAAGATCATGGAGGATGCAGGCGCTTCTCAGAAAGAATATATTGAGACAGCGAACCGTATTGTTCAGGATAACCAGCTGATCCAGAAACAGCAGCAGGCAGATTACCAGCATCTTGCGGATTATCTCAAGGAAGCAGAAACATCATCTGCCAAATTCTGGGTAGCCTGCAATCAGACCATGCAGAAGTATGTGGAAGCTGCGGCTCAGGGTATGGACAGAGTGTCTTCTGCCGGCAAAGTAAGCGGAGAGGTTCTTGCTGCCAATAAACGTGTAGTTGAGGCATTTGACGCAAAAATGCAGGAGTTTGCAGAATATCAGAAAAGATCCTACCGTACCATGGAACAGGTCCGGAGACTACTTGCAGATATTTCTGTGGCGAAAAATAACGGGGAGATCCGTCTCAGCGCAGGAAAGACCGCTCAGACGGAATCTCTGGAGCAGCTGAAAGAAATCTTGGAAGCGCAGGGAGAACAGCAGCAGGAGCTTCTGGAAGAAATGTCAGGAAATATAAGGGAGCTGTCCAGAAACGCACAGAAAGGAAAATTCGGCTTATTCAGATAAAAGGAGAAACAGATGCGCAAAAAAAGAAAATCAGAAGACGGGGGATTTAATGTCTGGCGTTCTTATTCAGATATGATGGCAGGCGTATTGCTTTTGTTTGTACTGATCATGTGCGTGACCCTGTTTCAGGCACAGAAAAGCTATAATGAAAGTATTGAGGAACGGGATGAAAAGATTGCTCTGCAGGAGGAGTATACTCTGGAGATCCTTGCCCAGCAAAATGAACTGAATGAGAAGGAAGGTCAACTGAAGGATCAGAACGAACAGCTGAAAACACAGGACGAAAAACTGAAGGATCAGGAAACGCTGCTTTCGGAGTTGGCAGCCAAGCTGAAGGATCAGGAGGCGACACTGAGCACACAGAAAGCGGACCTGGATGAAAAAACAGCTCTTTTAAAGGAACAGCAGGCCCAGATCGACCAGATCATCGGAGTAAAGGCTGATGTGATCGAGGCTCTGAGACAGGAATTTGCAAAAAATAATATCAACGTGGATATTGATACACAGACAGGCGCTCTGACTTTGGAGGCAAGCGTTTTGTTTGATTATGATGAAGCAGAACTGACAGAAGAAGGAAAGCAGGCGCTGGAGCAGGTTCTTCCCATTTACTGTAAGGTTCTTCTTCAGGAAAACTACAGGAACTATCTGGCGGAAATCATTATTGACGGATACACGGACACAGACGGTGATTACAGCTATAACCTCTATCTGTCCCAGCAGCGTTCGCTGGCGGTAGCTCAGTATCTTCTGGATATTCAGGGCAATTTCCTGAATGCGGATCAGAGCCAGCAGCTTCAGGATTATCTTACAGTCAACGGTCATTCTATGGCAAATCCGGTTCTGGATGCTGACGGAAATGTAGACAAGGATGCATCCAGACGAGTAGAAGTAAAGTTTCGTCTGAAAGATGATGAGATGATCGAAGAGCTGAACAAGGTGATGACAGAAGCAGATGCTGAAAATAACGCTGCAGACAACACAGAGAAGAAAACTGCGGAAAAATCACAGAAACAGCCAGCTTCCTAAAATCAGGGACTGTATGTTTTCGGAACAAGAACTGCAGATGTGGCATAAAATAACAATAACATGGTTTATGTATTGGGCACACAGGGAATACTCTGTGGAGACATATGTAAACATCAGGAAAGGTATCACACATGAATGTATTTTTTGGACTGATGATTCCATTTATAGGAACAACACTGGGGTCTGCCTGCGTACTGTTTATGAAAAAAGAACTGAACCCACTGGTGCAGAAAGCGTTTCTGGGCTTTGCATCCGGGGTGATGGTGGCGGCTTCCGTATGGTCCCTTCTGATCCCGGCCATGGACATGAGCGGGGCAATGGGAAAGTTTGCTTTTATTCCGGCAGCAGCAGGCTTGCTTCTGGGAGTGGGATTTTTGCTTATTATGGATAAGACAGTACCTCATCTTCATCTTGGAAGTGAAGAATCTGAAGGCCCTAAGGTGGCTTTAAAAAAAACAACAATGCTTGTCCTTGCAGTAACACTTCACAACATTCCTGAGGGGCTGTCTGCAGGAGCAGTTTTTGCAGGGGTGATGGCCGGAAATGATACAGTGACCATGGCAGGAGCCTTTGCTCTGGCCATTGGCATTGCCATTCAGAATTTCCCTGAGGGAGCCATTATTTCCATGCCTTTAAGAGGCGCGGGGATTTCCCGGGGAAAAGCTTTCCTCTGGGGGGCGGCTTCCGGTATTGTAGAACCCATTGCAGGAGGCGTTACACTTCTTCTGGCATCGCAGATCCAACCCCTTTTACCCTATCTCCTTGCTTTTGCAGCAGGAGCTATGATCTATGTGGTTGTGGAAGAATTGATACCGGAAGCAAATGAGGGAGAACACAGCAATGTGGGAACCATTGCGTTCGCGGTAGGCTTTGTGCTGATGATGGTGCTGGATGTGGCTTTGGGATAAAGGAAAGAG
>ENA-OPYY01000107-OPYY01000107.1-human-gut-metagenome-genome-assembly--contig:-NODE-107-length-35551-cov-1.051236_pt1 | contig 35551 bp, 42 predicted proteins | sample MGYA00242472_ERZ504481 | MGnify/ENA primary metagenome ERZ504481 (study PRJEB26092, sample SAMD00036265) | human gut metagenome | host: Homo sapiens | study: EMG produced TPA metagenomics assembly of...
CCCTGGCAGTCTCAGGGGATCCACGGTATCCCAGAAGTGATCCGTATACTGCTGCTTATCATCATTATAGAGATAGGTCATTCCGAACCCGGTGAACCAGCCTTTCAGATTCTCGTCGTTCATGATCTCGCAGTTGCTGATGCGGCTGGAATACATACTGATGCCGAACAGATAATCAGTGGTCCGGTGTATGGTGCGGTCCATGTAAGGATATACCTGGTGCATTGCTGCTTCGGCTGAGGAGGTATCGATGGTATCGTCTGCCATGATTTCTTTCAGGCTTGAAAATACGGAGATATCCTTTACTCCGGCCAGGAACTGCTCTTCACCGGACTGGCTTACCCATGTTTTTACAGCGCCGCGGATCTGTGCGGCAGTTTCCGGAGAAACGATATCAATGGTTTGGACGATCATTTCAATGATCTGCTGTCCGGCAGCCCGGTCAGTCAGATCGGGTCTGGAAATGGCTCTGCCACGGAGCATATCCAGCGCAGCGCCCTGATAGATAGAAGGAAGATAGCCCTTGACTACGTAGGATTCCAGCATTTTGGCGTTTTCCGGAGAAAGAGCCCAGGGGCTGTCTGCCAGCAGAGAGCTTAAGCGCACGGAGCCTTTCAGAAAATCAATGCCGTAGGAAGCCGTGTAGGGTACGGTACCGTGGTCAATGTAGGAGCCGTCTTCATAAAATCCATTTGCATAGACATAGTTTCCGTCTTTCAGTTCCGGTTTCTGAAACGTTCCAGGGTAGTGGCAGCTGCCTGCTTTGCAAGAGCCAGATATTCGCTGTCTTCACACACCAGGCCAAGGCCGACGGATGTGTAGGCGCAATCCATCAGGTTTGCGCTGGCGGCAGGCGCATAGCCGGAAGGAAGGGTACTGGCAGTCACATAAACAGCCAGATGAAATGGATCGGGCATGAAGAATTCCACGCCTTTTACAAATTTGCGGCTTTGCTCTTTGGGAATATCATCATAAATATAGAGGACAGCCGGAAGGACGTTCTTTGGCATTCCGATTTCCCAGTTCCACCAGTTGTCGGTTTCGGAGCGGGGATAGTAGCAGTTATCGGTCAGCCAGTCCAAAATATTGACAATATCCGTTAAGAGGGCTTCATTTTTATAGTAGGAACTGGAAGGGGATGCGTAGGCTTTGGCCATAGCCTCTGCCTTCTGATAACTTTTGCGGAATTTTGCGGCGTCATTTTTGTAGTTTTCTTCATCGCCTCCTGCAAGATCCTCCGCCCAGGGAACGCCCTGCGCAGCCGCTGCCTTTATAAAGGTAGCTGTTCCATGCATTGTCACAGGCCTGGTCTGTGGCCTGGATCATAGCAGCGGCAGCGGGAGAGGATATATCTATATTTCCTCCGGTCAGACGCTCTACATAGCGGGTACGGAGTGTCTGAAAATCCTCTTTGGATGTTTCGGGAAGCTGATCCTCTGAAAAAATCCGAACTTCCATAGGAAAGATCCGGCGATTGCCGTTTTTTGTCCTCCGCTACTGCAAACAGATGATTGCCTTTTTTCAAGAGCAGTAATGGTTCCGTCTGGTTCGATTTTTAAAAGATGTTCTGCAGAGGCATAACCGGCTGTGCGTTCCCCGTCCGTTTCTCCGTCGCTTAGCGGATACTTTTTCTGGCTGCCTCCTACGGTTTTCATGCCGTTTGTGACAGTCCAGCGGATTTCGCCCTTAAAATTGGCCGGGAGCGGCAGCCTGGTGGATTCTCCTTTTACAAGAACCACGGGCTCTGCCCAGGATTCTCCTTCTGCGGGTTCTGCGATCGGAGCTGCGTTTATGTCCGCGGTAGAATCCGGAATGGTGTCTGTTTTTGTGCTGTTCATCTGGCAGCCGGCTGCGCTGACTGTCATGCAGGAAATCAGGGCAGCGATCAGTGCTTTTTTGTACATTGCATTTCCTCCTTTTTTATGAACGGTATTCATGAACGTTTGATGCGGCAGAACAAGGTGTTCGCGGTATTGTGAGTTTACTTCAGTTTACCAATATATTTACCAAAGTTTACAAGACATATATACCATTATTTTACCAATAAATCAAGATAAACTGAAAAAAGTTTAACAAAAAAATGGGAAAACAGACGAAATAATGATTGATCTGAGCAAAAAAGAAGCTTATAGCTGTTTCGGTGGGGATAGAAAGAAAAAAACCGCCTGCTACCAGATGGTATATCAGGCGGTGATGAAGGAGAATCATAAAACAAGATCGATCTCCCTCTGGCAAAATGATTAAATTATACATTAAAACGGAACAGAACCACATCTCCGTCCTTCATGACGTATTCCTTGCCCTCAGAACGCACAAGTCCCTTTTCTTTTGCGGCATTCATGCTTCCGCAGGCCATAAGATCGTCATAGTTTACAACCTCTGCCCGGATAAAGCCGCGTTCAAAATCGCTGTGGATTTTTCCGGCAGCCTGAGGTGCCTTGGTGCCTACTTTAATGGTCCATGCTCTGGACTCCTGAGGACCTGCAGTCAGATAGCTCATAAGTCCCAGAATACGGTAGCTGGCAGCGATGAGCTTCTCAAGTCCGGACTCTGTTAAGCCCAGATCATCAAGGAACATTTTCTTTTCATCTTCCTCAAGCTCTGCAATTTCCTGCTCGATTTCTGCACAGATCACAAATACCTCACAGTCATTTTCTGCTGCAAACTGGCGTACCTCAGATACATACCGGTTGGAAGCGCCGTCATCTGCCAGATCATCCTCGGAAACATTGGCAGCAAAGATAACAGGCTTCCAGGTCAGCAAATCCAGCGTGTTGATAAATGCGCGGTCATCCTCGTCTTCGGGTTCAAAGCTGCGGGCCAGCTTTCCATCCTCCAGATGTGCTTTGATCGCCTTTAAAAGAGCGACCTCCTTTGCCAGCTCCTTATTGTTAAATGCGCCTTTGGACTGCTTTGCGATCCGGCGCTCCAGGATTTCAATATCAGAGAAGATCAGTTCCAGATTGATGGTTTCAATGTCGCGGACCGGATCTACGCTTCCGTCTACATGAATCACATTAGGGTCATCAAAGCAGCGCACCACATGGACGATCGCGTCTACCTCCCGGATATTGGAAAGAAACTGATTTCCCAGACCTTCACCTTTGGAAGCTCCCTTTACCAGACCTGCAATATCTACAAATTCAATCACTGCATGGGTGGTTTTTTCGGAGTTATACATGGCGGTCAGCTTGTCCAGCCTCTCATCGGGAACCGGTACAACGCCTACATTGGGATCGATGGTACAGAAGGGATAATTGGCAGACTCGGCGCCTGCTTTTGTGAGAGAATTAAAAAGTGTACTTTTTCCTACATTCGGAAGTCCGACAATACCTAATTTCATTTTTATCTTTACCTGTTCAGAAACCCTTGATTTATGCGGGTTTCTGCCTTTCTCTATATTTCTTTTATTGTATGTTAAAAAAGTCTGATGCAGATATAAAGTATATCACAGGGATTCCGTTTTTTCAATCACTGAAGTGGAAATACGGGGTGTTTCGCAGCAGTTCAGCCCTGCAAAAAGATGTTTCTTTTTGGTTTATTTCTGGTAAACTATGTTTATAGGCACACGGGCTGTATTTTAGCCGGTGTAAAGCCCGTGGATCCGGTTGTTAACTGCATGATCCTGCCATATGATGTACACGATTTAAGGATACGTTTTGCAGCTTTGTTGTTTATTATGTTCGTTGACAGCCCATAAGGAAAGGAGGTTTTCCATTGTCCCGTCCACAGCAAGACCGCGTGTATATAGCCATTGATTTAAAATCCTTTTACGCCTCCGTAGAGTGTGTGAAGCGGGGGCTGGATCCTTTAAAGACCAATCTGGTAGTTGCGGATATAAGCCGTACGGAAAAAACCATCTGTCTGGCAGTGTCCCCCTCCCTTAAGGCCCATGGCATTTCCGGCCGCGCAAGGCTTTTTGAGGTGGTTCAGAGGACAAAGGAGGTAAATGCCCTTCGCAGATTAAACGCACCGGGAAGGAAGCTTACAGGGGAGTCCTGGAAGGATGATGAATTAAAGGCAGACCCGTCTCTGGCTCTTTCTTACATCATTGCTCCGCCCAGAATGGCGGAATATATGAAATGGAGCGCCAGGATTTACAATATTTATCTGAAATACATTGCGCCGGAGGATATTCATATCTATTCCATTGACGAGGTGTTTATGGATGTAACCCAGTATCTGGAAATTTATGGTATGACTCCCGCACAGCTGGCTGGAAAAATAATCAGGGATGTGCTGGCACAGACCGGGATAACAGCAGCAGGAGGGATTGCACCGAATCTTTACCTGTGTAAAGCTGCCTTGGACATTGTTGCAAAGCATGTGTCCCCGGATGAGGATGGGGTGCGGATCGCCCAGCTAAATGAGATGTCTTACCGCAGGCTCTTATGGGATCACCGGCCTTTGACGGATTTTTGGAGAGTTGGAAAGGGATACGCCCGAAAACTGGAAGAAAATGGAATCTATACCATGGGAGATGTGGCAAGATGTTCCCTGGGAAAGCAGGGAGAGGCCCACAGCGAGGAACTGTTGTACCGGTTGTTTGGGATCAATGCAGAGCTTTTGATCGATCACGCCTGGGGATGGGAACCCTGCACGATTCAGGATATCAAGTCCTATAAGCCTCAGACGAACAGCCTTTGTTCCGGTCAGGTGCTGCGCGGTCCGTCCTCCTGGGATCAGGCCAGACTGGTGGTGAAGGAAATGGCTGATCAGCTTGCGTTAGATTTGGTAGAAAAAGGGCTGGTTACGGATCAGATCGTGCTTACTGTGGGCTATGACAGGGAAAATCTGACCGATCCGTTGCGCAGAGGCGCCTATGGGGGAGAGATCACCTCCGACCGGTATGGCCGTCCTGTTCCAAAGCATGCACACGGTACCCGGAATCTGGATCAGCCCACCTCCTCAGCCAGAAAGCTCAGGGAAGCGGCGGCAGCTCTTTTTGACCGGATCGCGGATCCGGGGCTTCTGGTTCGCAGGCTTTATGTGACAGCCGGACGGGCCGTGCCGGAGGAAAATATAAAAAAGAAGAGGTTTATGAACAGCTGGATCTGTTTACCGATTATATGGCGTTAGAGCAGCAGAGAAAGAAGGAAAATGAGGCGCTGGAACGGGAAAAGAAAATGCAGCAGGCTATGGTGGATATTCGGAAAAAGTTTGGGAAAAACGCTATTTTAAAGGGAATGAATCTGGAGGAAGGCGCTACGGCCAGAGAACGAAACCGTCAGATCGGAGGTCATAAAGCATGATCGGGAAAAATAACAGGCTTTATACAGGCCCGGATGCAGAATGGGAGCGAAGGGTAAGAGAGAGCATGGAGGCAGGAAAAGAATGGGCTTTTAAAGTTCCGTCCCATGCGTATGATGATATCATTCATCTGCCTCACCATGTATCCTCTGTCCATCCTCCCATGTCTCTTCACGACCGGGCGGCTCAGTTTTCGCCCTTTGCTGCCCTGAGTGGCTTTGAAGGGGCAATAAGGGAAACAGAGAGGCTTACAGAGGGGAAAATAGAACTGGATGAGGAAGAAGCGGGCCGGCTGGACGAAAGGCTCAGACAGATCCGGCAGCATCTTTCCGTCTGCCCCCGTGTTTCTCTTACCTGGTTTTTGCCGGATGAGAGAAAGAACGGAGGCTCCTATGAAAGGGCTGCCGGAAGGGTAAAAAAGCTGGATCCGGTCCAGGGGCTTCTTGTCTTCACGGACGGAAGGAAGATCCCGCTGGAGCAAATTGTCTGGATTGAAGAAGAGACGGGGATATCTGATTTTTAAGAACAGTGTCCGTTGCAGCCGTACTGACATCCCGTAGGCGTTACGGCACAGCCGCCCATGGCAGTTTCCCGAAGTTCGCCGGGAAGTTTTTTGCCTACGGTATACATAGCTTCCAGCATTTCATCAAAGGGAATCAGCTGGGGGATTCCAGCCAAAGCCAGTTCTGCAGCGATCATGGCATTTGCTACACCGGAAGCATTTCTCATCTGGCAGGGGATATTCAACCAGACCGCCTACCGGATCGCAGACCAGTCCCAGCATATTCATAAGAACTGTGCTTGCAGCATAGAGACACTGGCGAGGTGAGCCTCCCATAAGTTCTACGGCGGCAGAAGCAGCCATGGCAGAAGCAACGCCTACTTCGGCCTGACAGCCGCCTACTGCGCCTGCTACAGTGGCATTGCGCATGGCCAGATATCCGATTGCTCCGGCATTAAACAAAGCATCAACAGCCTGACTGTCAGAAAAATCATGTTCCTCTTTTAAAGAAAGAACTACTCCGGGGACAATACCTGAGGAGCCTGCAGTGGGGGCAGCTACGATCAGACCCATGGAGGCATTGACCTCCAGTACAGCCATGGCATAGGTAATTCCCCGGCTGACTGCTGTACCGCAGATGTTTTTTCAGCTTTAAAAAGCTGATTCAGCTGTTTTGCTTCTCCTCCGATGAGGCCGCCGATGGATTTTCCGGGGGAGGAAATAGGGGAGAGGGCTGCCTCTTTCATAATATTCCATGCAGTTTCCATTCGTGTGTATATGGAAGATTCTGTTTTTTCTGTCTGGTCACTTTCGCGTAAAAGCATAGCTCTGGAAATGCTTATTTTTTCTTTTTCACAAAATTCCAACAATTCTTTTCCGTTCTTAAAATCAGTATTCATGATCTGGATTCTCCTTTTGTATATGAAACGTATTCGGAAAATGAGTTACAGATGAACCAGCATTACATTTCGCACAGAAGGATTCTGGCAGATTTTTTCGCTGACAGAATCCGGAAGCTCATCATCAGATTCTACGATAGAGTAAGCAGTCTGTCCTTTTTCTTCACGGAAGAGTTTCATAAAGGCAATATTGATGTTTTCTTCTGCCAGACAGCGTGTAATGTGGGCCACAACACCGGGAGTATCCTGATGGATTACAATAGCAGTGCTGTATTCACCGGTAAAGTCTACGTCTACCTGATTGATACGGCTGATGCGGATTTTTCCGCCGCCTAAAGATTCTCCCCGCACTGTAAGTGTCTGACCGTCTTCATTAACCATGGTAATATCTACAGTATTGGGATGATCTACCTCTTCTGTCTCGTTGATATGAAAATGGTATTCAAGTCCTTTTTCTTCAGCAATGGAGAAAGAGTCAGGGATACGTTTGTCATCAGTCGTAAATCCCATAATACCGCCCAGAAGAGCCCGGTCAGTTCCGTGACCACGGTAGGTTTTGGCAAAAGAGCCGTAGAGGGTAAAATCCACTTTTTTTAAAGGTCCGTTTATCATTTTCTGAGCCAAAAAGGCCAGGGAATCAGCACCTGCGGTATGGGAGCTGGAAGGCCCGATCATGTTGGGGCCTATTACATCAAAAACACTGATAAATGCCATAATGCAGTTCCTTTCTGTTTTCTGGTATTGCCATAGATCTGGAGTATAGTTTTATCCTTGACGTTACTATATATAAAGTATATCATGTAGAATAGGAAGAATCAAATTCATGGATTATATAGATTGATTGAAAAAAATTCATAACAGGATTGAAAAGGAGAGAATGAGGTGGAGATACGTCAGATACAGTCTTTTGTAACCATTACTCAGACAGGAAGCTTTTCCGGAGCAGCCCAGTTACTGGGATATTCCCAGTCAGCAATTACGGTTCAGATTCGTCTTCTGGAGGAAGAACTGGGAGTCAGGCTGTTTGACCGTATGGGTAAAAAGATAGGTCTGACTTCCCAGGGAAAGCGTTTTTTACTTTGCGCAGATGAGATACTAAAGCAGGTACAAATGGCAGGAGAGTTGAAAAATACAGGGGAAGAGCTTAAGGATCCTCTTCATATCGGTACCCTGACATCCATCTGCTTTTCAAAGTTTCCTCCGATTCTGCAGTATTTCAGAGAGCACCATCCCAGGGTTCCTATTCGTATTACCACTGCATCTCCGGGAGAACTGATTGACATGATGGAGCATAATCAGCTGGATCTGGTTTACCTGTTGGATCGTTCACGCTACAGTGATCGATGGGAAAAGGTGATGGAGGTACCGGAACCGGTGATGTTTGTGGCTTCTCCACGGTTTCATTTGGCCGGGCAGAAGGAGATTTATCTGGAGCAGCTTCTGAAAGAGCCTTTTCTTCTGACAGAGAGAAACGAAAACTACCGCAGGGAGCTGGATCAGTTTCTGGAATCCAGAGGAGTAACACTGACTCCGTTTTTGGAAATCAGCAGTACGGAATTTATTATACGTATGGTGTGTGAAAACAGAGGAATTACCTATCTGCCGTATTTTGCCGTGGAGAAGAATATAGAAGAAAAAAATCTTATGGTACTTAATGTGCCTGATTTTAAGCTTCAGATGTATCGTCAGATCTTTTATTATAAAAACAAATGGAAAACTCCGGAAATGGAGGAATTTATCCGTTTAGCCCGTGAACTGCGGTAGCGAAAATTTCGCTCCGCAGTTTTTTGTCTATAAAAATAGGTTTAAAAACAGGATAACAATTCATATATTTTTAAATCACAATGAAATAAAAATAAGCCTTCCATTAAAAAATCACAAATAATTTTCCAAAATCCCCAAAGCCTATTATGGGAAAATTATGCATATTTTATTTTCATAATGTGAAAGTTATCAATTTATAACAATTTCCATATTTGAAATGGGAATATCAGGTGGCTATAATAGCGTCGAAATGAAAAAGAAACCGTTTTGGAGGAAAGGATGGTGAGATAAGTTGGATCAGCTGGTTGAATCATTGATGGAAGAATTGAATTGTAACACTGTATTTACAATTCCCATATTTGGAGGAATTCAGGTCTTTGAATCTGTGGTGGTAACCTGGATAATCATGGCAGTTCTGATGGGGGCTTCCCTGATCCTGACCAGACATTTGAAGGTCAGGAATATAAGTACACGTCAGGCAGCGCTGGAAAGTGGCTTTTCATTTGTTTACAGCTTCTTTTCAGATCTGCTGGGAGAAGAGGGAAAAGAATATATTCCCTATCTGATCACAGTAGCGGTTTATATTGCAATTGCAAACATGATCGGCCTTTTGGGATTTAAATCTCCCACAAAGGATCTGAATGTAACTGCATCACTGGCGGTTATGAGTATTATTTTAGTAGAGGCTGCAGGAATCTGCAGTAAAGGCGTAAAGGGCTGGATCAGAAGTTTTGCGGAGCCAATACCCATTGTTGCGCCGATTAATGTGCTGGAGCTTTTTATCCGTCCGCTGTCACTGTGCATGCGTTTGTTTGGAAATGTATTGGGAGCAATTGTGGTCATGGCTTTAATAAAGTATCTTGTGCCTCTGGTGCTTCCCCTTCCGTTCAGCGGATATTTTGATATATTTGATGGAGTGATACAGGCATACGTGTTTGTTTTCTTACATCATTATATATAAAAGAGGCAATTGAATAAACAAAAACAAATAAAAGGAGATTGAAAAAATGTCAGGAATTATCGCAATTGGAGCAGCAGTAGCAGTTATTACAGGAATTGGAGCAGGAATTGGAATCGGTATGGCAACTTCTAAAGCAGTTGATGCAATCGCAAGACAGCCTGAGGCAGACGGTAAGATCACAAAGGCTCTTCTGCTGGGATGTGCCCTTGCAGAGGCTACTGCAATTTATGGTTTTGTTATCGGCCTTCTGATTATCCTGTTTTTAAAGTAAGTTGGAATAGAAAGGCATTTTGAATATGTTAAGAATAAGCGTTTGGAATATTGCTTTTACGATCATTAATATTCTGGTGCTGTTTTTCTTCATGAGGCACTTCCTGATGAAACCTGTCATGGAAATTCTGGAGGAAAGAAAGAAGCTGGTGGAAAAGGATCTGGACGAGGCAGACAGATCAAAAATCCAGGCAGCAGAACTCAAAGAGAGGTATGAGGCATCTCTTGCAGCTGCTGAAAAAGAGGCCGACTGTATCGTAGCAAAAGGCCAGGCAGCAGGCGCAGAGTGAATATGAACGTATGATGGAACAGGCAGATCAGGATGCCAGGAAAAAACTGCAGGCTTCTGAAAAGACCATGGAACTGGAACGGGAAAAGGTATTAAATGAATTGAGAACCTCTGTAACAGGACTTGCCATGACAGCTGCCGCAAGGCTTTTGACAGAGAAGAACAGCCCGGAATGGAATAAACGGCAGTATGATGTATTTCTGGCAGGTGAAGGTGAGAAGAATGACTGAACAGACACGGATGTACGGAAGGGTTCTTTATGAATTGCATCTTCCTGAAAAAATGGTATGTGAGATGGTAAAGGTTATTCGGGAAAATCCACTGTTGGTTCAGATCCTGTCAGATCCGGTGCTGCCGTCATTTAAAAAGGACAGAATAATTGAAAAAGTGTGGCGGGCCTCTGAGTTTACGGAAATAGTACCTTCCTTTCTGAAAAAGGTATGTGCAGCAGGCTGTATTGGCAGTATGGATTCCATACTGTCAGTATGGGAACAGTGCCTGAGGGATGAAAAAGGAATTATTCAGGCAGAACTTTTTTACGTTACACCGCCAGATGAGGAGGAACTTCAGAAAATCCGCAGATTTTTGTGTGGAAAATATGGAAAAAAAGAGGTTCAGTTTATACTGGCGTCTGCCCCGGAACTGATCGGAGGTTTTCTTCTTCGAACAGAAAATGTGGAATATGACTATAGTCTGAAAAGCCGGTTAGAAGAACTTTTTGGTATATAGGAGAATAGGAGTTATCATTATGAGTACAATCAGTTCTCAGGAAGTTATCTCCATCGTAAAGGGCGAGATTGAGGATTACGATGCTCATGCAGGCAGAATTCGTGAAACCGGATCTGTAATCTGGGTGGGAGATGGAATTGCCATTGTATATGGAATCGATCACGCTATGTATGGAGAGATTGTGATATTTGAAAACGGTGTTCGCGGTATGGTTCAGGACATTCGTAAAAATGAGATTGGCTGTATCCTTTTTGGAAAAGATACAGGAATTATGGAAGGTACAAAGGTAACAAGGACAAGAAAACGGGCTGGAGTTCCTGTGGGAAGCGGATTTTTAGGTCGTGTCGTCAATGCGCTCGGTGATACTATAGACGGTCTTGGCCCTGTAAAAGAAGAGGATTATTATCCGGTAGAGCGGGAGGCTCCCGGAATAGTGGAAAGAAAATCCGTAAGTGTTCCAATGGAAACGGGTATTCTTGCTATTGATTCCATGTTCCCTATTGGCCGGGGGCAGCGAGAGCTGATTATCGGTGACCGTCAGACTGGGAAAACATCCATTGCACTGGATACTATTATCAATCAGAAAGGAAAGGATGTAATCTGTATCTATGTTGCTATAGGACAGAAGGCATCTACAGTTGCAAAGCTGGTTAATACTCTGAAAAATAAGGATGCACTGGATTATACGGTAGTGATGGCGTCTACAGCCAGCGATCCGGCTCCTCTGCAGTATATTGCCCCCTACGCAGGAACTGCAATGGCGGAATATTTTATGCATCAGGGAAAAGATGTGCTGATCGTCTATGACGATCTGTCCAAGCATGCTGTAGCGTACAGAGCGCTGTCTCTGCTTTTGGAACGCTCTCCGGGCCGTGAAGCATATCCGGGAGATGTATTCTATCTTCATTCCAGACTTCTGGAACGGTCCTGCCGGTTAAATGACCAGCTTGGAGGAGGGTCGATCACAGCTCTCCCTGTTATAGAACACAGGCGGGAGACGTGTCAGCTTATATTCCCACTAATGTTATTTCTATTACAGACGGACAGATTTTCCTGGAAAGCGATCTGTTTTTTGCAGGTATGCGTCCGGCAGTGAATGTGGGACTTTCCGTATCACGTGTGGGAGGAGCTGCTCAGACCAAGGCCATGAAAAAGGCCAGCGGAAGTATACGAATTGATCTGGCCCAGTATCGCGAGATGGAGGTTTTTACTCAGTTCAGTTCAGATTTGGATGAGGCTACAAAGGAGCAGCTGGCTTACGGAAAACGTCTGATGGAGCTGTTAAAGCAGCCTTTGGGCCGTCCCTTATCTCTTCATGAACAGGTGATTACGCTGTGTGCCGTGACACATAAGGTCATGCTTACGGCAGAGGTCAGACAGATCAAGGAATTCCAGATGGGAATGCTGGAGTGGTTTGACCGGAAACATCCGGAACTTGGAAATGAGATTGAGGAAACGAAGGTCTTAAGCGATGAGCTTGCAGACAGGATCGTGGCTGCGGCGAACGAGTTTAAGGAGGCAGTATGGCAAACGCAAGAGAGATCCAGAGCCGTATAAAAAGTATTAAGGATACACGCAAGATCACAAATGCCATGTATTTGATCTCATCAACCAAGCTGAAAAAAAGCAGAAAGCTTCTGGCAGATACAGAACCTTATTTTTATACTCTGCAGGGAGTAATACGACGTATTCTGCGTCATATGGAGGTTACAGAGCATCCGTTTTTTGACATGAGAGAAGATATTCCCAACGGTCAGCGTTCCAGAGGGTTGGTTGTGATCACAGGAGATAAGGGGCTTGCAGGTGCGTATAACCACAATATTCTGAAATTGGCAGGTGAGTGGATGGAAGAAAGCGGGAATAATCACCTGTATGTGGTTGGAGAACTGGGAAGACAGTATTTTTCTACCCGGCATATTCCCATAGAAGAGCAGTTCCATTATACGGTTCAGAATCCATCCATGCACCGGGCAAGAATGATTGCTTCCCGTGTCCTTCAGGATTTTATGGATAAACGTCTGGATGAAGTCTGGGTTATTTATACAGAAATGGTAAATTCCATGAAAATGGAGGCACGGACAGAACAGCTCCTGCCTCTGAAAAAAGAAGATTTTGGAAGTCTTGTGATTCCGGCGGATACTCATCAGGAGGAGATCCAGATGGTTCCTTCTCCTGAAGCAGTACTGGATCATGTAGTACCCAATTATGTAACCGGCTTTGTATTTGGCGCCTGGTGGAGTCTTTCTGCAGTGAACAGAATTCACGAATGATGGCTATGCAGTCTGCAAGTGATAATGGGGCAAAGCTGCTGAATGAGCTGGCTGTTGAATATAATCGTGTGCGTCAGGCTGCCATTACTCAGGAAATCACTGAGGTAATAGGCGGAGCCAGATCACAGAGAAAGAAACGATAGGAGGAGCCATGAATAAAGGAAAGATCGTGCAGGTTATGGGACCTGTAGTAGATGTGGCATTTGAGAATGGCGCTCTTCCCCATATTCAGGATGCCCTTGTGACATACAACGAAGGAAAACGCTGTGTAATGGAGGTGGCTCAGCATATTGGCGGAGATGTAGTCCGCTGCGTAATGCTGGCTTCCAGCGAGGGCCTGTATAAGGATATGGAGGTTGAGGCGACCGGAAGAGGGATCTGTGTGCCGGTAGGAGAGAAAACACTGGGACGGCTCTTTAATGTTCTGGGTGAAACAATTGACGGCGGAGAAAGTCTGGAAAAAGAGGAAAAGTGGGTTATTCACAGAGATCCGCCATCCTTTGAAGACCAGAGTCCCGTAGTTGAAATGCTGGAAACAGGAATCAAGGTGATTGACCTTCTTGCTCCGTATGCAAAAGGAGGAAAAATCGGACTTTTTGGCGGCGCCGGAGTAGGAAAGACAGTGCTGATCCAGGAGCTGATCACCAACATAGCAATGGAACATGGCGGATACTCCATTTTTACCGGAGTCGGTGAACGTTCCAGAGAGGGAAATGATCTTTGGACAGAAATGGGAGAATCCGGAGTGCTTAAAAAAACAGCGCTGGTATTTGGACAGATGAACGAGCCGCCGGGGGCCCGTATGAGAGTAGCGGAAACAGGGCTTACCATGGCAGAATACTTCCGCGATGTACAGCATCAGGATGTGCTGCTGTTTATTGATAATATTTTCCGTTTTGTTCAGGCAGGCTCTGAGGTCTCGGCTCTTTTGGGACGTATGCCCTCTGCTGTAGGATATCAGCCGACGCTGGCAACCGATGTAGGCGCACTTCAGGAGCGGATCGCATCTACAAAAAACAGGATCTGTTACCTCGGTACAGGCAGTTTATGTGCCTGCAGATGATTTGACAGATCCGGCGCCCGCCACAACCTTTGCCCACCTGGATGCAACCACAGTCCTTTCCAGAAAAATTGTAGAACAGGGAATTTATCCGGCAGTGGATCCTCTGGAATCCACATCGCGTATTCTGGAAGAGGATGTAGTAGGTAAAGAGCATTATGAGGTGGCAAATAAGGTGCAGCAGATGCTTCAGAAATACAAGGAGCTGCAGGACATTATCGCTATCCTCGGTATGGAGGAGTTGTCTGAGGAGGATAAGCTTACGGTAGGGCGCGCCAGAAAAATACAGAGATTTTGTTCTCAGCCTTCCATCGTAGCTGAGAATTTTACCGGTGTTCCGGGAAAATATGTACCTGTTAAGGAAACGGTCCGGGGCTTTAAGATGATCATTGACGGAGAAATGGATTCTTATCCGGAAGCAGCCTTCTTTAATGTGGGAACCATTGATGAAGTGATCGAAAAAGCCAGGTCCATGGAGGAAAAGGAGCGGTAATATGTCAACATTCTGGCTTAAGGTCATCGCAAGTGACCATACGTTTTATAATGGAAACTGTGAAATGCTGGTCGTTCCTGCCCATGATGGGGAATTTGGGATTCTTCCACATATGGAGGCAATGATCCTGGCGATCCGGGAAGGCGTATTGAAATTCCGCATTCCTGGATCCAAGGAGATAGAAGAGGCTGTAGTGGGAACAGGGATTGTTCAGGTAGCGAACAACAGAGTCACTGTTGTTACTGACACAGCAGAGCGGCCGGAGGATATTGACCGGATCAGGGCTGAGCAGGCTTTGGAAAGAGCCAGGGAGCAGCTGCGCCAGAAACAGAGCATTGCGGAATACAAAATGTCTCAGGCGGCCCTGGCGCGGGCCCTGAACAGGCTGCAGGTTAGCCAGAAAAAGGGAACTTATTATAACGGCCTGTAGGAAGATTTATAAGCGGTCTGCACAACGCTCAGATCCAGCGGGAATTGCGGACCAGAAAGCTGCAGAAATCGTTTAATACAGGTTTATCCACACTTTTAGGGGATCGGGTAAGCGTGATCTGACGGCGGCACACCTGTCCTTCTATAGGGAGAAGCCTGACGGGGGAACTGCTCTGGGAATTCCATTCGGAGGGGAGAGGTCCCCATGAATACTGGGGCCAGAAGCCGATTCCCATTCCGGCAGGCAATCAGATTGCGTACAGACTCAGTTGTGTCACTTTCAAAAACAATTCTGGGTGTAAAGCCAGCCTCCATAAAATAACTGTTGGTAATCTGGCGGATGGGTCTTGATCCTGCCAGACAGATATATCCGGCATCTTTTGTATCTGTCAGCCGTATGGAAGTGCGGTGACCATATGGAGAATGGGTGGGAACTGCAAGGTAAAGGTCTTCTTCCAGCATTACAATGGGCTGTTCGCCTGTGGGCGAAGGAATATCTGCCCGTCGGGCGGAAACACAGAGATCATAGTCATCAGACTGATCAGAAGTCTGATACAGCTGGAAATTCACATCCGGACGGAGACTGCGAAAGGCAATAATCCTGTTGGTGATTAAAGCAGACGCAGATAAAAGACGAAGCCGTATGGTATGAATAGCCTGTTCTCTTCCCATCTGCAGCTCTGCTGCCAGCTGGTCCAGGCTGCTTATAATAGGAATCAGCCGTTTTTGCAGGAAGCGCCCGGCGTCATTTAATTCAATAGAGCGGCTTTTGCGTTCAAACAGAGGAACGCCAAGTTCCGCTTCCAGACGGTGGATTGCCTGAGAAAGAGCGGGCTGGGCAATCTGAAGATGTTCAGCAGCCTTTGTTATATGCTGGTATTCGGCTGCTGTGAGAAAATATCGCAATTGAAGAAGTTCCATATGTATCACCTCAAAAAAATATTTATGAAATATAGCATGAAGAAGCAGATATGTCAATGGACGGACTGCTTCTTTTTGTATGTGTTTTACAGTTTAGCTCACCTTTTAAAAGGAAAACGCTTGACGGATAAGCCAGGTACGGCTAAGATGAACATGAGTGCTGTCTCTGTTTTGAAACAGGATCAGATACAGTAAAGATAGAAAGGTGTGTGTAAAATGTACGAACTGTTATTTTTGAAACCGATTTTCAAAGAGGCCGTATGGGGCGGAAACCGGCTGAAGGATCAGTTTGGCTATGAAATCCCAAGCGACCATACCGGTGAGTGCTGGGCTATCAGTGCTCATGAAAATGGAGACTGTGAAGTGGCAGAGGGAGAATATAAGGGACAGCGTTTGTCTGTCTTATGGGCAGAGCATCCGGAATTATTTGGCAATGAGGATGGGTGTCTGGGAGATCGCTTCCCTCTTCTTATAAAGATTATTGATGCAAAGGATGATTTAAGCATCCAGGTTCATCCGGATGATGCATATGCCGCAGCCAATGAAAATGGTTCTCTGGGAAAGACAGAATGCTGGTACATTCTGGATTGTGAGCCGGATACTTCTATTGTTATAGGGCACCATGCAAAAGATAAGGAAGAGCTGAAGCAGATGGTGGAGCAGGGAAATTATTCTCAGCTGATCCGTCAGATCCCGGTTCATAAGGGAGATTTCTTCCAGATCGATCCGGGCTGTGTTCATGCTATCAAAGGCGGTACTGTGATTCTGGAGACGCAGCAGTCCAGTGATGTAACGTATCGTGTGTACGATTATGACAGAAAGTGGAACGGAGCGCCCAGAATGCTCCATGTAAAGGAAAGCCTGGACGTGATCAAGACCCCCTTTGTACCTGCAAAGGATCAGAGAAAATCGTACCATACAGAGGCGGCGGATCAGGAGCATCTGGAAACCTGCCCATTTTATACCGTAGAGAAATTCGAGGTTCATGGCTGCTGGCAGCATAAGTTTTCAGATCGTTTTGCCAATGTGAGCGTTCTGGAAGGAGAAGGAACGGTAGATGGAATTCCGGTAAAGAAGGGAACGCACTTTATTGTCCCGGCAGGTCATAATGTCTGTGAATTTAAGGGAAATATGACTCTTATCTGCTCCTGGATCCCGGCAGAGGCAAAGGAGACAAAAGAGGATCAGATTTCTATCCGTGTTTCAGACTGGAAGGGTCATACCAAGGCATTTGCACAGGATCCGGAGGAAAGCATACTGGCATTTAAGGATGTATATGAGCCGGGAGATATCATTCAGTTTCATTTTCCTGAAACAGAAGGGTATTATATGGTACGTGTAGATGATACCATGGATGAAGCTCTGGTATATATGACAAAGAAGGATCTTACGTTTGAGGTACCGTTTGATGAAAAGAAATTCTCCTACAATCCCAAGAGTTTTACTGGTGTGCGTCATTATCTGACCTGCCGTAAGGCTGCTTCATGGGAAACCGGTATTTATCGTAATCTGGCTAAAAATGTGCTTGATCAGCACGGGGACAGAGGCTGCTATCCTCATGCTTCTGCAAATGTGGAAACAAGAGGGGAGTCTGTTTTTGCAGCCCGTAATGCAATTGATGGCGTAACCGCTACTCTGAGTCACGGAAAATGGCCATATGAGTCCTGGGGCATCAACCGCAGAGATGATGCGGAACTTTTGCTGGAGTTTGGCCGTCCGGTGGACATCGATCAGGTGCGTTTGTGGACCAGAGCTGATTTTCCGCATGATAACTGGTGGGTCAGCGCAGTTCTTACCTTTTCAGACGGCACCAGAGAGGTGGTAAATATGGAAAAGAGCGAGAAGGCTCATACCTTTGCCATTACAAAGAAGGGTATTACCTGGGTACGCCTGTCTGATCTGATCAAGGCAGACGATCCATCTCCATTCCCGGCTTTAACCCAGATTGAGGTTTATGGAAAAGAAGCTTAGGAAGAGCTGTTTCCATATATTTTTAACAGATCTATATAATCTTTAACATGTTTTGGCATATACCTTCCGGGCCGGCAGGCTGCAATGGTTGTGGTAAGGACAGGCTTTTCTCCTACACAATAGCAGCCTGGCCGATCTGAACGAAGAGATGCCATATAGTTGAAATAACTTTCCGGTGCAAAGGCAGCTCCCATTCCGTCCATAGCAAGTTTGATGGACATCTGGCTGTTGCGTGTATGCAGAAGTACCGGAGGATTAATTTCATGCCGGGCGAAGAGATCCCTGGCGATGCCGCCGGTGTTCTGATCCGGATATAAAAGAATAAAATTTTCCTGAGAGAGCTTTTTTAAATCCAGCCATGGATGAGAAAAGCCCTCTTTTTTCGGCCTCTTTTCAAGAGGATGGCCTTCCGGCAGTATCAGTACGATTTCCTCTGTGCGGATAACCTGATAATCTAATAATTTTGGAAAAGTATGTACATTATAAATTGTAAGGTCAATAGAGGTATTTTTCAGCGTCTGTTCAGCGACAAAGCTGACTTCCTCCATAATGTTAATTGTCACATGAGGATAGCGCCGGTGGAATTCCATCAGAGTAGGCTGCAGTAAAGTGCTTCCGAGCATGATGGGAATGGCAATATTGAGCCGTCCATGGGCTCTTCGGGTAATATCTTCATATTCCTGATCCCATTCCTGGCCAAAGGCTGCGATCTGTTCGGCATAGTATAGATAGCGTTCTCCCATATAAGTAGGGATGTATCCCTGCTCCAGACGGGAAAAGAGGGGGGAGCCAAGCTGCTGTTCCAGATTCTTGAGGTATTTGCTGAGAGAAGGCTGGGAGATAAACAGGGCTTTTGCTGCTTTTCCGATGCTTTTATAGTGTGCAATAGCCAGAATGTAGCGTGCTTCTTTTAAATCCATGGATTAACCTCCTTTTTTAATCAGTATATCATAGCTTTACTGCATAAAAAATATAGAAATTATGTATTGGACGGAATGTATATTACTTTTTATAATAAATTCAGAATTAAAAATTAGTATAATTAATGAATGCATTCAGAATGGAGGAAGAACATGAAGAAAAGCAGTACATGGATGATGCTGGCTCCCGGCTGATCATTTTGCTGTTGTGTCTGGGTCTGCCCCTTATAAGTGTGCTGGCCCCTACATTTACAGCAGGACAATATCCTCTCAGTGCGTATGTGGAGTTTTTTCAGGATGAGTATTACAGAAAAATTCTGTTTCGCACCCTGAAAATTGCAGTTATTACCACAGGGATCTGCATGGCAGGAGGGATTCCCACCGCATATTTTATAAGCCGGTGTGATAAAAAATGGAGAGGTCTTCTTCTGGCAGCATCCATTTTTCCAATGATGACAAATTCTGTGATCCGAAGTTTTGCCTGGATCAATATTTTAGGAAGCAACGGTATAATCAACCGCATTCTGCTGGCTCTCAATGTAGCTGATAAGCCCATGAAGCTTCTTTATACAGATTTTGCTATTATTATCGGTTCTGTGTATCTGTTTCTTCCTCTTATGATCGTTACGGTTACAGGTGTAATGGAGAATATAGATGATGATATGATGGAGGCGGCTCAGAGTCTGGGAGCAGGACGATTTGAGGCTTTTATGAAAGTGATTTTCCCTATGAGTCTTCCGGGAATTATAGTAGGAGGTATCCTTGTTTTCACAGGAACCCTCACTGCATATACAACACCTCAGCTGCTTGGAGGAAACAGCAATATGGTTCTGGCAACTCTGATTTATCAGAGAGCCATGTCTGTAGGGGATTGGAACGGGGCTTCTGCAGTAGCGCTGATTATGATCGTAATTACTCTTATAGTAATCAGGGGCTTTAATGCTCTGGCAGCAAGATTGGATAAAAGAGGAGGAAAATAATGAAAAAGAACCGTTGGCTGACAGTTTACGCTGTCCTGGTATTTTTGTTTTTGATGATCCCTCTGGTGATTATTACCGTTACGGCTTTTGGAGGAGGAAGTGCGATTACATTTCCAATTGATTCTTTTTCCCTAAAATGGTTTGGAAATGTTTTTGCTTTGAAGTCTTTCCGGCGTTCCTTTCTGACCAGTCTGGAAGTGGCATTCCTTGCAACCTTTATTGCTCTTTTGGTGGGAATTCCTGCAGCATACGCACTGGCACGGTCAGGAATCCGCGGAAAACAGCTTCTGCGATCCGTATTTTTGTCTCCAACCATTGTTCCTGGGATTGTAGTAGGTTTTATCCTGTATCAGTTCCTGATCCTGACTTTCCGTCTTCCGGTTATGGCAAGTCTTCTGGCAGGCCATTTTCTTGTAACTCTGCCTTATGTAATCCGTGTAGTTGGTTCTGCTATGGAGCAGTTTGATTTTTCTATTGAAGAAGCTGCCTGGAGTCTGGGATGTCCTAAGGGAGCAGCATTTTTTAAAGTGGTTCTCCCCAATGTAACCTCCGGTATTTCATCTGCTTTTATGCTGGCTTTTATCAACTCATTTAATAATATTCCTGTATCCATGTTTTTAACGGGTCCCGGTGTCAGCACCTTCCCGGCAACACTGATGAATTATATTGAATACAATTATGACCCTACGGTGTCCGCTGTTTCTGTGCTTTTAATGGCAGCTACTGTACTTATTATGGTGATCGTGGACAGGACTCTGGGAATTGCTTCACTGGCAAAATAGGAGGATAAGAAAATGGCATTTATGACATTAGAGAAAATCGGCGTCAGCTATGATAAGAAAAAACAGATCTTAAAGGGCCTGGATCTGTCTGTGGAAAAAGGCGAGCTGGTATCACTCCTTGGTCCCAGCGGATGCGGAAAGACTACGACTCTTCGGGTAGTGGCCGGCTTTATTGAACCAGGTGAAGGAACCTTTACACTGGACGGAGAAGATATGACAAAGGTTCCGGTACACAAACGAAATTTTGGAATAGTATTTCAAAGCTATGCCCTTTTTCCGCATCTGACGGTATATGATAATGTGGCTTTTGGACTGCGTACGCGCAAGATGGATAAGGCACAGATTGACAGAAAGGTAAAAGAGATTCTGGAGGTTTGCGGCCTGACAGAGCTGTCTGGCCGTTTTCCGAGAGAAATGTCCGGTGGACAAAGACAGAGAGTTGCTCTTGCGAGAGCACTGGTAATCGAACCTAAGCTTCTTCTTTTAGATGAGCCCCTGAGTAATCTTGATGCAAAACTTCGCATCAGTATGAGAGTCGAAATTAAGCGCCTTCAGAAAAAACTGGGAATTACTACTTTGTTTGTTACTCACGATCAGGAAGAATGTTTCTCTATTTCTGATAAAGTGGCTGTTATGAATAGAGGGATCATCGAACAATATGACACACCGGAACAGATTTACAGACAGCCTGCCACAGAGTTTGTAGCCCGGTTTATTGGATTTGAAAATTTCCTGAATCTGGAAAGATGTGAGGACGGAAGTTATCTTGCAGGCGGTCAGAGCCGTTTCTGTTCTTTTATGGAATGTCCGGAAGGAGAATTTACAGGAACGATCAGACCGGATGATATCCGTATTGCAGAACCGGATCAGCAGGAAAATGTTATTACCGGAAGAATCGGCGTTCGCACCTTTCTTGGAAAGAGCTATCAGTATGAAGTGGAAACAGCTGCTGGTGTTCTGAAGGTTAACATGAATACGGAATGTATCTATGCTGAGGGGGATCAGATTCGTCTGTATCTTCCTGAGGATAAGCTGGTTCTGGTACGGCGGTAAAAAGCAGAAAATTGAAATTATTATAAAAGGAGAAAAAAGATGAAAAAGAGAGTATTAGCAGCAGTCTGCATGGCAGCTATGGCAGTAACAGCCTGTTCCGGTGGAGCAGAAGGAGAAGGTGCACAGGCAGGTGGAAAGCAGAAACTGGTTCTGTCTACGTATGGTTTGAGTGAGGATATTTCAGCAGAGGAGGTTTATGCTCCTTTTGAAGAGCAGTTTAACTGCCAGATTGTGACAGAAACCGGAGGAACCAATGACAGATATACTAAGCTGAAGGCAGACAGTGAAACTACGATTGATGTAATTGAACTGTCTCAGGCTATGGCTGCCAAGGGTGCAGAGGAAGGTTTGTTTGAGACCATTGATTTAAGTAAAATTGAACATGCCTCTGATCTGATCGCGGCAGCAAAGACGCTGGCTGACAATGGTCAGGGTGTTCCTTATACTATTAACAGTATTGGGATTATGTATAATCCGGAAGCAGTAGGGTTTGAGATTACAGGCTTTGATGATCTGTGGAAGCCGGAACTGGCAGGTATGGTATCTATTCCCGAGATTACTACAACCTTCGGACCGGCTATGGTATATATGGCCAGTGATCATGCAGGAGTTGATATTAAAACCGATAACGGAGAGGCTGCTTTTAAGGCACTGGAGGAATTAAAGCCAAATCTGGTAAAAACATATGCCAAATCCTCAGACCTGATCAACATGTTTACGTCCGGTGAAGTAGCAGCTGCTGTAGTGGGAGACTTTGGTGTTCCGACGATTAAGGCAGCAAATCCTGATCTTGTATACGTAACTCCGGAAGGAACCTATGCGAATTTTAACACCATCAGTATTACGAAGAATTGCCAGAATAAAGAACTGGCTTATGAGTATTTAAATTACCGTTTAAGTGCAGAGCTTCAGTCTAAGACAGGAAAAGCCTTAAATGAGGCTCCAACGAATAAAACAGTTACGTTTACAGAGGAGGAGTCCCAAAATATGACATACGGTCCGGCAGCAGAAAAAGCAAAAGTTCTGGACTATGGCTTTGTTAATCCTCTTTTAAATCAGTGGATCGATCAGTGGAACAGAATTATCAATAACTAAAGGAGCAGGAACTATGTCCCCGGATTATATTATAAGAAATGTCAATATCTACCAGACTTTCCGTCAGTGTTTTGAACTCCGGGATGCAGCTGTAAAGGACGGCCGTTTTTATGCCGTCCTTCCTGTTAATTCGGGTGTTTATCCCGAAGGCGTTCCCGTCTATGATGCGCAGGGGCGTTATATGATCCCGGGGCTGATTGATATTCATATGCATATAGAAAGCTCCATGACCTGTCCGTCCCGTTTCGGACCGCTGGCTCTGTCTCATGGGACTACAACGGTAGTGGCAGATGCACATGAGATTGCCAATGTGTTCGGCATGAAAGGGATTGCGGAATTTCAATCTCAGAAAACAGAAATGGATATTTTCTGGGCTATTCCTTCCAGCGTTCCGGCTACAGATACAGCTTTGGAAACATCTGGAGCCACTATTACACCTGAGGATGCAGCAGCTCTTTTGGAGGACAGAAATATCCTTTGTCTGGGAGAAGTGATGAATTTTAAGCAGCTGGCTTCTGAAGATGACAGAGATACGCCGATTCGGCAGATGATTCGTCTGTGTCGGAAGAAAAGAGGAAGGGATATCCGTTTGGAGGGACATTGCCCCAGAATTTCCGGTGCTGACTTAAACCGGTTTATTTATGAAGGAATTGATGCGGATCATACTCAGCAGACTCCCGAGTCTGTTCTGGAAAAGACAGATCTTGGAATGTTTCTGGAACTGCAGAGAAAATCCCTGACGCCCGAGGTGGTAGAAACGCTGAACCATTATAATCTGTACGAAAATACTGCACTTGTAACGGATGATGTTATGCCGGATCAGCTTTTGAAGGGGCATCTGAATCAGATTGTGCGGACAGCTGTTCTGGCAGGAATGCCGGTGGAAAAGGCAATTTACTGTGCCACTTATACACCGGCCAGAAGAATGCATCTGGATGACAGAGGAATGATTGGTCCGGGAAAACTGGCTGATTTTGTGTTCCTTAAAGATCTGGATACCATGGAACCGGAAGCAGTGGTGAAAGAAGGACGCCTTGCCTGGATTGAGGGAGATTCCCGCTGCGGTATGGAAGAAGAAACGAACTTTCCGGAGCATTTTTATCATTCCGTCCACTGTAGGCCGGCTGTACTGGAGGATTTCATCCTGAAAGCACCGGTGAAATTTGGGCATGTTACAGCCAATGTGATGCAGATTAATACATTCGGAACAGCAACCCGACACATAAAGCGCCAGCTTCCGGTAAAGGATGGAATTATCTGCTGGCAGGAAGCAGGGCTGAGTCTGGCAGTTCTCTATGAGCGCCACGGAAAAAATGGAAATATAGGTTACGGACTTGTGGAAGGAGCATTTGCAAAGAAGGGAGCTGCAGCTACAACCTGGTGTCATGACAGTCATAATCTGCTGGTTTTAGGAACTTCTCCTGAGGATATGGTTTTGGCTCAGAAACGTATTTTAGAGCTTGAGGGAGGATACTGTATTTTTTCAGACGGCTGTTGTCTGGGGCAGGTACAGCTGAATGTGGCAGGAATTATAAATGAGGTTCTCTTGAAAAACTTTCCTGTGAACTGGGACAGATAAGAAAGAGCATGGCTTCTCTGGGATATAAAAATAATAATGAAATCATGTCCATGTCTACTCTGGCGCTTCCTGTTTCCCCGGCATTAAAGCTTACAGACAGAGGATTGCTGGATGTAAAAACCCAGAAACAAGTAGAGCTTATCGAGGTATAAAGATGAAAACCATAATCACTAACTCTATTATCATTACAATGAATTCTGATATGGAGGTGTTTCCTGACGGCTATGTGAAAATAGAAGGTACGAAGATTCTGGAGACAGGGCCTTCCTGTGATCTGAAGGAGACAACAGAAGAATTAAGAGCTGCTGGCTGGCAGATAAAAGACGGAAAAAGAGGAATTCTTATGCCTGGTATGGTTAATACACACTGTCATCTGGGAATGATTCCATTTCGGGGACTGGGCGATGACTGTAAAGACCGGCTTCGTGTGTTTCTGCTTCCAATGGAGCAGAAGGCTATGAGCCGGAGAATGGCAGCACTTTCCAGCCGCTATGCAATTTGCGAGCTGCTGCTGTCCGGAGTTACTTCCGTAATGGATATGTATTATTTTGAGGCTGCTGTAGCTCAGGTTATGGATCAGACAGGAATCAGGGGAATTGCCGGACAGACATTAATGGATGAAGGCGGATGTGACGCTTCTGATGCAGATCAGTCTCTGAGTATGGCAAAAGACTGATAGAAACATACAGAATGCATCCACGTATCAGTGGATGTGCTGCACCTCATGCTACTAATACTTGCAGTCCGCAGATTCTGAAAAAAGCCTGGGAACTTGATACTGCCAATCAGGTACCATTTACTCTTCATGCAGCAGAAATGGATTACGAGATGACCTGGCTGGCACAAACACGGGGCTGTACGCCGGTTGGATACCTGGATCAGCTGGGGGTCCTTTCAAATCAAACGGCTGCAGCTCACTGCATCCATCTGACGGATCGTGACATAGAAATTTTAAGGCAGAGAGGAAGCGGAGTGTGTCACTGTATCGGCTCCAATGCCAAGGCGGCGAAGGGAGTAGCACCGGTGCTTAAGCTGTTAAAGGAAGGTGTTTCGGTAGGCCTTGGAACAGATGGACCGGCCAGCGGCAATACTCTGGATCTCTTTACGCAGATGCGTTTGTGCGCCGGATTTCAGAAAAACAACAGCCATGACAGAAGTGCCATGCCTGCAAAAGATATTGTTTCCATGGCGACCCGTCAGGGAGCCAGGGTTCTGGGACTGGAAGAAAAAACAGGTTCTATTGAACCTGGCAAAGAAGCAGACCTGGTACTGGTGGAAACAGATTCTCCCAATATGTTTCCTGTTTACGATCCCTATTCTGCCCTGGTTTACAGTGCCAATGCATCCAATGTGAGAGATGTATATGTGGCAGGTACCTGCCTGGTTCAGGATAAAAAATTGGTTTATGAGGATTTTGAGTCGATCAGAAGAGAACTTTCAGACTGTATGGGAAGAAGTGCCTTTGGAGAGATGCAGGAGCTGCATCGGCTGTAAAAAAATTGACAGAAAAATGATTTCCATTAAACTGTAAATACTCATTAAAAACACAACAGGAGAATGAACGAATGAATCTGAAAACAGTATCGGAAATCAAGGGTACAAATCAGAATAAAACAGGAGAACGGGAACTGCTGGCAGTCAGTTTTGGAACCAGCTACAAAAACACAAGAGAAAGAACCATTGAAGCCATAGAAAGAGATATGGAGAGCGCTATGCCGGAATATATCCTGCATCGGGCTTTTACAAGTCAGATTATTATTAACCGGGTAAAACAAAAAGAAAATCTGGTTATTGATAATGTAAGAGATGCTTTAAAGCATGCGGTAGAGAATGGTGTAAAAACACTGATCATTCAGCCTACACATATGATGAAGGGATTTGAATACCAGGATCTGGCTGAAGAAGCATCGGAGTACAGGGCATTATTTGAATACATGGCTGTGGGAGAGCCGCTTTTGACATCAGAGGAAGATTTTGAAACAGTGATCCGCGCTATTACCGAAGATACAAAGGAATATGATGATGGTGAGACAGCTGTTTGCTTTATGGGACACGGTACAGAGGCAGAAGCTAATCAGGTATATAAAAAGCTTCAGAGTATTCTCCTGCAAAAGGGGTTTACGAATTATTATATAGGGACTGTAGAAGCGGAGCCGTCTATTGAAGATGTACTCAGGGAAGTGAAAAAGGATCCTATAAGAAGGTTGTACTTCAGCCGCTTATGATCGTGGCAGGAGACCATGCAAACAATGATATGGCAGGAGACGAAGAAGGATCCTGGAAAAGGGAATTTGAAAGGGCCGGATATGAAGTCAGCTGTGTTTTAAAAGGACTGGGAGAGATTGAACTGATACGGCATCTGTTTGTCAGTCATGCAAAAGCAGCCGGAGAGCTGTTTTTGCCGGAAACAGGAAAAGAGTAACAAAAATTGATGTATTTCATACATAAACCTGATAGTAAATTTTACATTTCCTTTCTATACTTATATTTATCAGGGAATAGCAGGCCTGAAAACTAAAAGAAGAAGGGAAATGTTATGAAAAAGAAGAGAGTTATGGCCGGAATTCTGGTCGGAGCGTTGGCTGTAGGCGGTCATCAGGTGTGGGCTGCGACTGTCCATTACAATGACTCATCCGTAACCGGAGGGAGTGCAGAATGGCAGGCGTGGACCAGACAGTGGGAGCAGCTGGCAAATGACTATACTCAGGTATCCCTTACTCCGGGAGCGGCAGCGTCTCAGCTGAATTTTGCATGGTATAGCGAGGGCGAAAATGCAACTCCGGTGGTATATTTTGGAATGGACGCAGATGACTTAAAGGCCTGGGAAGGTCAGGCATCTGGTGTGGATACAAACCTTACAGGTGGAAAAGTTTATTCTTACAATTATGTGACTGTAGACGGACTGAAAGAGAACAGTACATATTACTATTCTGTTGAAAAAAACGGCGTCAGGACTCCGGCAGAGGTTTATAAAACGGGCAGCTTCAGCAATGTAAATATTCTTTACGTCGGCGATCCGCAGGTGGGCGCTTCAAAGGGACAGCCCCAGGGAGAGGGTAAGCTGTCAGCGGATCCAGGCGCAGCGAACACTGCGGCCCGTAATGATGGATTTGGCTGGGATCGTACGCTGGATATTGCCCTGGCAGAAAACCCTGATCTTAATTTTGTGATTTCTGCTGGTGATCAGGTGAATAAAACCGGAAAGCCTAAGGAAGAAGAGTATGCTGCATACCTATCCGCAAGCGCGTTAAAGAGCCTTCCGGTAGCCACTACCATCGGAAACCATGACTCTTTAAATAAAGACTACAGCTATCATTTTAATAATCCCAATCCTACCAATTTAGGCATGACTGAGGCCGGCGGGGATTATTACTATACATATGGCCCGGGTTTGTTTATTGTTTTAAATACGAATAATTACAATGTGGCAGAACATGAGCAGGCCATTAAACAGGCGGTAGAGAATTTCCCTGATACAAAGTGGCGTATTGTTACGATACATCAGGATATTTACGGATCCGGTCTGGATCATTCCGATACAGACGGTATGATCCTCCGTACTCAGCTGACGCCTGTATTTGACAAATATGATGTAGATGTGGTTTTGCAGGGACATGACCATACATACAGCCGTTCTAAGCTGCTTTATGGGGATGGAAAAACGCATGGCGCGTATGAATTCCGTCTGGATGAAACAGGCAGTGACTATGACTGGGATCACGCCTATAATGTAAATACAGATGAGTCTATTGCGCTGTATCCGGAGGATGAGCCGTCGGCAGCCTTAAAGGAAGCCTTTGCCCAGGATAACCATTGTTATACGATCGAAGGTTCCGGTCAGTCCGTTGTAACAAATCCTAAGGGAACGCTGTATATGACGGCTAACTCTGCATCCGGATCCAAATATTATGAGCTTACAAATACCCAGCAGGATTATATTGAGGTAAGAAGCCAGAACTGGCTCCCCAGCTATTCTGTGATCAATCTTACTTATGATGATTTCAAGATTACCAGTTATCAGATTACGGATAATGGAAAGGTAGAGACAATAGACAATACCTTTACCATTCACAAGACAGGCAGCAGATAACAGGAAAATGAAAGATATAGAAAACTTAGCTGTAAAAAAATTACTGATCCTGGCGGCCGTTGTGCTTCTTAGCGCTCTGGCCGTCGTAAATCTGAACCATATTTCAAAAACCAGACTGGTCAATCGGACAGGGCAGAGCTTGAACGGGAGTGGTCGTACGTATCCTGGAGGACAACATTCAGGAAGACGGCATGAGAGTGGGACAGCAGACGGTGGTTGTGCGGATGACAAGCGGCGAAAAAAAAGGACAGGAGCTTATCACAACCAGCAGCGCCGGATATTTATTTGGAGCGGCGTGTACAGTAGGGATGCGTGTGGTGGTCATTCAAAGCATAGCAGGCGATTCTGTGATCACAAGCATATATTCCAGGGACAGGACAGCCGTAATGATTGGTTTTGCAGTCCTGTATCTGGCGATTTTATGTATTGTAGGCGGTAAAAAGGGGCTGCGCGGAGCCTTAGGGCTGGTTTTTACGTTTGGTGCAATTGTGTATGTTTATCTTCCGGCTGTTTATCTGGGAAATTCACCGTTTTGGACGGCTGTTTTTATCTGCGCAGTGACCACGCTGGTTACGATGTATCTGATCGGCGGAGCGGGAGAAAAGACACTGTGCGCTACTGTTGGGACGTTATCGGGAGTAATTATTGCAGGCTTCACAGCTACTGTTTTTTCACAGCTTTCCGGAATTACCGGATGGAATGTATCAGACATAGAAAGCCTGCTTACTTTATACGAAACAAATGGGATTAAAATAGGAGGGCTGCTTTTTTCCGGCCTTCTGATCAGTTCTCTTGGAGCCGTTATGGATGTGGCAATGTCTATTTCCAGCGCGATGAAAGAACTCTGCGACCAGAATCCGTCAATTACCAGAATGGAGCTGATGAAGTCGGGAATGCGGGTAGGACGGGATATGATGGGAACAGATTCCAATACCCTGATTCTGGCATTTGCAGGAAGCAGTGTATCGATGCTTCTTATGGATTATGCCTATGATCTGCCATTTCTTCAGATCATCAACTCAAATAACATAGGAATTGCAGTCATGCAGGGGCTTTCCGGCAGTTTTGGCATTGTTCTCAGTGTTCCAGTTACTGTGATATTTGCTGCGTTTGTGTATTGTAGAAAAAAAATAAAGAGTGCTTTATGGCAGCGGAAGGAATGTTATCCGCTGCCTTTTTGTAATAAAAAAGTAAGGGAGTAAAATATAAAAGCATGCTATAATGGAGATGTACCAAACAAATATGATGTATTGCAGGAGGAAATGCATATGAATATGATTGGAGGACTGTTTGGAATCCTTATGGCACTGACCATCTGGGCCGGTATGATCGCGCTGTTTTTTTATATTGCATACCGTGTGATACGGACCGCAGTTAAGCATGGAGTTATGGATGCCTATGAAGAAATCCATAAATAAAACTGTCGGAAACGGTACAGCTGTTCTTCTGGTATTTCTGGCAGCATGGATATTTTTTTGCCGGATTCCCTCTTTGGGGCTGCCGGATGAAAAGGAGGCAGAACTTTTCTCCGGCCCGGATACCAGACGGGAGAAACAGACTGTGTGTATAAGACAGGGAGAGCAGCTTGCTGAGCTTTCGGAGCTTCCCGTATATGGACAAACGTATGACGGAGACGGGATGCAGAGCTTGATAAGCTTCCGGCAGGAGTCTGGTATGTGGCGGCAGAAACGGACCGGAAGGGCCGTTATATAGAAGAGCTGGAGCAGTGGGAGCATTTCGGAAGCCAGTTTGTATTCTGTATGATAAAGGAGGAAGCGGCATGAAACTTATATTTAAGCAGAGACTGTTTTCATGGTTTGACAGCTATGATATCTATTACGAAGACGGAACCACTGCCTATACTGTAAAAGGACAGCTTTCCTGGGGACACTGCCTGAAAATATACGATGGTCAGGGACGTGAGGCCGGTATGGTGAAGGAACGTATTTTTACCATGCTGCCCAGATTTGAGCTGTATCTGGGACAGGAATATGCAGGCTGCATCAGTAAGGAATTGACCTTTTTTAAGCCGCGCTACAATATTGACTGCAATGGCTGGCATGTGGAAGGGGATTTTCTGGAATGGGATTATAAGATCTTAGACCGGAACGGAAGGCTGGCAGCGGCGGTTTCAAAGGAACTATTCCGCATGACAGATACATATGTAATCGACGTGGAAGATTCGTGGGACGCCCTCTGCGCCCTGATGGTGGTGCTTGCCATTGATGCGGAAAAATGTTCCCGGAATTAGGAGAGTATATGAAGGTTTTAGTCAGCGCCTGTCTTCTGGGCGAAAACTGTAAGTATAATGGAAAGAATAACAGAAATGAGGCGGTTCTTCGTTTTGTAGAGGATAAGGAGGTTATTTCCATCTGTCCGGAGCTTTTAACCGGACTGGGTGCGCCTCGTACGCCTGTAGAGCTGTCCGGAGGCCGGGTGGTAGACAGGGAAGGAAAGGACAGAGATGCCCTGTACCGAAAGGGCGTGGAAATGGCTCTGGAACAGATAAAGGATATGGATATTGACCTTGCCATTCTTCAGTCGCGCAGTCCTACCTGCGGAGTACGCCAGATTTATGACGGCACCTTTACAGGGAGAAAGATTGATGGGATGGGAATTTTGCCCGTGAGCTGAAAGAGCGTGGAATCCCTCTTATGGATGCAGAGGAGTGTGAAGGATGAGCCTGTACGCCATAGGTGATCTCCATTTGTCCTTTACGGCCAACAAGCCTATGGATATATTTGGAAAAGAATGGAAGGATCATGTAAAAAAGATCGAAAAGAACTGGAATAAGATGATTTCTTCTGGGGATACAGTGGTTCTCGCAGGGGATCACTCCTGGGGGAGAAATTTAAAGGAAGCAGAGGCTGATCTGGAATTTATTGCGTCCCTTCCCGGACGCAAGATTCTTCTGCGGGGGAATCACGATATGTTCTGGGATGCAGGAAGGACAAAAAGGCTGAATGAAAAATATAATGGCCGTCTTTTCTTTCTCCAGAACAATTTTTATTCTTATGGAAATACGGCATTGGTAGGAACCAAAGGATATTGCTATGAGGGAAAGGACAGCCCGGAGCATTTTGAAAAGCTGGTAAAGCGGGAGCTGGAGCGCCTGCGGCTGTCCTATGAGCTGGCTGTGGCAGCAGGCTATACCTCTTTTATTCAGTTTCTTCACTATCCGCCTACCAGTATTGGAGAAGAGGAAAGCGGTTTTACCCGGATGGCGCTGGAATATGGGGCAGATCAGGTGATTTACGCTCATTGCCATGGGAAAGACCGCTTTCAGGACAGTTTTCTGGGAAATGTAGACGGGGTGAATTACCGTCTGGTGTCCTCTGATTATCTGAAATTTAAACCGGAACGGATTCTTCCTTAATCAGGTGCCTCTTCTGTCTGTTTCAGGCTCTGCATATACTGATGCATGGATTCGGCCACAATTTTACTGTGGGCTACGGCTTCCACCACTGTCCGCGCACCGTTTACCACATCTCCGGAGGCAAAGATGCCGGGACGGGTGGTATGACCGGTTTCATCTGCACCAAAAGACCTTTGGCATCAGCAGCCAGTCCCTCAGTGGTGTTGACAATCCGGTTCTGTGGACCCTGACTGATGGAAATAATCACGCTGTCAGCGGGGTAAAGGGTTTCGCTTCCGGGAATTTCGGTGAGACGGCCTTCTTCATCCTCGGCCATATCCTTAAAGATTACTCCTTCATCTGTGATTTCCACAGGAGCCTTGTTGTATTCAAACTGAACTCCCTCCAGCTGGGCATAGCTGAATTCATGGTGGCTGGCTGCCACCTTTTTTGTGATGGAAAAGCAGGTCAGATAGCGTACGCCTTTTCGGATGGTCGGTTCTTGCCACATCCATAGCGGCATTCCCCGCTCCGATCACAAGTAACCCGTTCCGCCCAGGCAGTAACTGTCAGGATTATTCAGATAATTGATTCCAAAGTGCACATGTCCCAGCGTTTCGCCTTTGATATGAAGGGCATTGGGCTTCCATACACCGGTTCCTACGAAAATAGCTTTATAGCCGTCGCGGAAGAGGTCGTCAATACCGATTGCCCCTCCGATATGGGTGTTTGGCCGGAATTTGATGCCTTTCAGATCTAGATGGCGGTATTTGAAATCGTCCAGAACAGACTTTGGAAGACGGAATTCAGGAATGCCGTAGCGCAGTACGCCTCCGATCTGGTCCTTACCCTCAAAGATAGTCACATCATAGCCGTACCGTGCCAAAATCACTGCGATGGTCAGGCCGGCAGGGCCGGAGCCGACGATCGCTGCACGGATGCCGTTTGATGGAGCCGGCCCCTTTGTCATTTTGTTGGCATAGGTGGTGGAAATATAGCTTTCAATGGTTGAAAAATGGACCGGAGCGCCCTTGCGTCCCAAAACACAGTGGCCCTCGCACTGATTTTCATGGTTGCAGACCAGACTGCACACAGTGGCAGCGGATTATTTTCAAAGAGCATCCGCCCGGCCTCATCTAATTTCCCTTCCTTTAAGAGGCGGATCACCTGGGGAATCGGAGTGCTGATGGGGCAGCCCTTTTGACACTGGGGAACTTTGCAGCCAAGGCAGCGGCTGGCTTCATCCATAACATGTAATGCCATATTGATTTCCTTTCTACTTGTTTTTTTCTATCTTATCATAAAAGAAAATCTGTTGCCAGTGCATAATGGCATGTATCTGATTCTGATACGAATGATAAAAAATGCACAATCTTAAAAGCATGACACAAACGTTTGGGTAAAAGTTTCACAAAGTATCCACGGTCTGTGTTACTATGAAGACAGAAATAAAAATATAAGAACGGGAGAGGTATCATTATGAGCAGACAGTTATTTTACAATGGACGTGTATACAGGGATCATCGGTTTGAAACGCTCTGTGTTCTTTCTGAAAATGGTGTGATCATCGAGATCGGAGAATGGATTTCTGCTCCTGAGGCAGAGCGCATTGATTTAAAGGGACGCCGTCTGGTGCCGGGATTTTTAGATATCCATACCCATGGTGCTGCTGGGGTGGATGTAAACAGCGCAGACCCTGATGGATATGAGAAGATCAGCCGCTTTATGGCATCTCAGGGTACAACTGGCTGGCTGGGTTCTGTGCTCACAGATACGAAGGAGCAGACACTGGCCTGTATTGAAGCATATAAACAGTGGAAGGGCATGGAACACAGAGGCGCCGCCATGATGGGGATCCATCTGGAGGGTCCATTTTTAAGCCCAGAGTATAAGGGCGCTATGCCGGAGCATCTGCTGCAGAGTAAAAATATTCCTTTGATCGAGGAATACCAGAAGGCTGCCCAGGGGGAAATACGTTACATTACGGTTTCGCCTGAGGTAGACGGCATGGTAGAGGATATCCCCAAATTAAAGGCTCTTGGCATCCAGGTAGCCATCGGCCATTCTGGGGCAGATTATGATACGGCCAGAGCGGCCGTTGCAAATGGAGCAATGGCGTCGACCCATACAGGAAATGCAATGAAGCTGCTCCACCAGCATTTTCCTGCCATTTGGGGAGCGGTGCTGGAGGATGACCGTGTTTACTGCGAGGTGATCTGCGACGGCCGCCATCTGCATCCGGGAACGGTGCGCTTGATCTTAAAGACAAAGGGGCTTGAGCGGGTAGTAGCTGTGACTGATTCGATCATGGCTGCGGGTCTGCCGGATGGAGAGTATCGCCTGGGCGTTAATGAGGTTGTGGTCATTGACGGGGATGCAAAACTGAAAGAAAATGGTACACGGGCAGGAAGTACCTTGACTTCGGGAAAAGCACTGAAAAATCTGATTGCCTTTACAGGGCGGCCGGCAGAGGAGCTTATTCCGCTTCTCACAGAAAATCCGGCAAAGCTTCTGGGCATGGGATGGCCAGAGGGGATTTATCCGCCAGGGACTTTTCGCAGACTTTGTGGTGTTGGATGAGAATGATGGGGTAGAAGAAACTTATGTACAGGGACGGCGTGTTTTTTAAAATTTCCTGACATTTATTATAATTTCGTCAGAAATGTGTAAGTTGGCAATCCGAAACGCCTGTGCTATACTGTAAATGTGCTCAGACAGAAGGTGCACAGCAGAGATAGGTGAGAGGATGATTCGGATGAATACAGGACGAAAATGGTTTATAAAAGCAGCAGCTCTTGCCTGCGCGGCGATGCTTATGACTCCCCTTACAGCCTTTGCAGGCTGGCAGAAAGAGGGAGATACCTATGCGTATTATGAAGAGGATGGCACCCGGGTGGTCAATGACTTCCGTAGATCAGGCAATCAGTGGTTTTACCTGGATGAAAACGGCCATATTTTAAAGAACTGTCAAAGGGAAATCAACGGAAAGCTTTATACATTCAATGAAAGAGGCGCTATGGACTCAAGTCCTTCCCGCAGATCAGGGGAAGGGAGTAAAAGCAGTGTATCAGGCTCTTCTTTTACAGCTATCAGCAGCCGGCAGCAGTATTTAAACAAAACAGCAAATCCCTATATGAACAATCAGACAGTTCAGTGGTTTAATGCTGCCTGTGCGATTCTTACCCGGCACAATGCCGGCAATATCCGTGCCTTTGGCGGTGGCTTAAAGCTTGCGGGAAAGGAAGAGAACGGAGAGGAGATGGATAGGGCGGCAAAAGATCAGAATCGTCAGATGTTAAAGACCAGCTGGGGGATCACAGACCGTTCTTCGGCAGACCGTGTTTTACAGGAGCTTTTATCGTCGGCATCAGCAGAAAATTCTGCCTATGATTACAGCAGGGCCATGTCCAATCTGGGTTTTTATTATCTGGCGGATTATTATACAGAGACAGAAGCTTTGGATCGGGCGTTAGAGGTGGCAAAGGAAATACAGAAGAGCTTTTCTTCCTGGGAGGAATTTGTAGAGGATTATCTGAAGGGCTATGAAGAGCGTTCCGGCGACAGCTCAAAAGAGAGAAGAGAAATTTATGAAAATCTGAAAGCAAGTCAGTGGAATCCTTATGAGGTGGACTGGAATTTAAAGCTTAAAAAGAGCTGGTAAGAGGCTTTATACAGGATAGGAAAGAGGATCACCCCTCAGGGCGGAATGGAAAGACCAGTCTGAGGGGTGATTTTTAAGCATATGATGTTATACAGTTCTGGATTTTGCGATATATACCGGGAAGGTGTCTGAACCCTTTAATTCCTTATCGGCTGTAACCGTCACGTTCTTATCGGTGATCACATATTCAAGATCAGCGCCTTCTTCGATCACAGTATCCTGCATAAG
>ENA-OPYY01000108-OPYY01000108.1-human-gut-metagenome-genome-assembly--contig:-NODE-108-length-35547-cov-2.611999_pt1 | contig 35547 bp, 41 predicted proteins | sample MGYA00242472_ERZ504481 | MGnify/ENA primary metagenome ERZ504481 (study PRJEB26092, sample SAMD00036265) | human gut metagenome | host: Homo sapiens | study: EMG produced TPA metagenomics assembly of...
CCCGCACGGGTCCTTTCATAATCGAAGAGTACCATCTGCGGGGAGCCACTGAACTCATCCGTGAGGTATACCCACATCCAGTTCTGGGTCGTACCTTTCTGCTCTGGTTCTCCAAGTACCTGGATACAGCTTTCATCACAATGGATATATCTGCTTTCCAGAAGTTCTTCTTTCATCAGCTGATACAGTGGTTTCAGGTATCTGTCTGCACAGTTTATGATCCAGTTTGCCATAGTCTTTGTGGAAAGATCAAGATCATATCTGGCAAACTCTCTTTCCTGGCGTGCCAGAGGCATCCCATTTACATATTTAGCGTTCATGATACCGGCGACAAGGGAAGGCGTAGCGATACTTCCACGGATCAGGGAAGGTTCTTTTTCCGGACATTTCATGGCCCCGCATTTCGGACAGCTGTATACATAAGTGATCTCTTCTTCAACCTCAAACTTTGCAGGTACAAAACGCAGGCGTTTTACGGTTTCCTTTGTTACTACGCTGTATTTTTTTCCGCATTCCGGGCAGTAACGGGCTTCCCCTTCCAGTTTATAGGTCCTGGTCTCAACAGTCTCAAAATTGGAAAGATCTTCTTCCTTCTTTCCTTTTCTCTTTTTACGTTTATAAGAGGATGGCCGGATCTCTTCAAACAGCTCTTCTGTTTCCGCATCCGCACTGGCTTCTGCCTCATTGAACAGGTTCATCTGTTCATAGCCTTCGGCATACTTTTCACTGGATGCACCAAACTGTTTCCTCTGTGCAAGGGTAAGACGGTCAGAGAGCATGGCATTTAAGAATTCGAGTTCCTTCTGTTTATCCTTCAGCAGCTGGATCTCCGTATCCTTCTTCTTTGTCTGTTCCTGTACGATCTTCATCAATGAGATCAGATCTTCACGGCTCATGTTATTCAGCTGTTTATCTGTAAAGATCGGTTCCATGTCCTGTCCTCCCGGCTTTTATCATTATCAAAAGTATACCATGATCCCAGCTGTTTTCCTATGGAAAACTGCGTTTCCGGATATAGGAAATATGCAGGAAGATGTCGTATTTTTCATGATTTTTACGGGATTGACAGCTCCGCTGTCGTATGCTTACAGAATGATCTTTGGATGGTGTTCCTCAAATGCACCTCTGGGATTTAAGGATAGTCCGTCACACAGCCAGTGGATCTCTTTCAGAGTCACCTGGCGGAGTTCGTCCGGAGTATCCGGCCAGTGGAAGGCATTACGGTCGAGCCGTTTCATCAGGATCCAGAATCCGGATCCGTCCCATTGGAGGATCTTTATAGAAGTACGCCGACGGTTGCAGAGCGCAAACATGCAGCGTGAGTATGGGTCGAGGTGAAATTTTAATTTGATGATGGCAGCCAGACCATTGTAACTTTTTCTCAGATCAGTGACTCCGCAGGCAAGATATACCGTTGTTCCTCCTGCCAGGTCAAGCATGGCACTGCAGGAATCCCAGTATGGATTCCATCAGTTCCGGTCTGCAGGAATCAGATATTTCAATACGGATACTGTCTGAGACAAAAATACGCACCGGTGCAGTTTCTTCAGAGAGAAGCTTTCTGGCAGCTTCCTGTTCAGATGGCAGTCTGGCAAAGACCAGATCCTGTTCAGGTTCAGATGCCGGATCTTCTTTAGCAAGTCTGCGGGTCCAGTATCCCATCGTAGATAAAGGGATATCGTTTTCTGCACACCATTGTTTACACGTTTGTCCACTGGTTTTGTATTGCTGGATACGGTCAGCCCAGAGTTTTGCTTTTTCTTCTTTGTTCATAGTGTATAGAATACCTCCTGAGTTTTAAGGAGATTGTAGCAGAATAAAAAATGAAAAAAAAAGATACGGATGATTACTTACTTACGTTTTTTTTCAAATAATACAAAAAATAAAAAGATGTGTTTCACTGTATTACCATTAAGGGAAACAGAACCTTTGCAACCTTTTCAATCTGCTTCTTTATAGTTTCCAAACAATTTCTAAGCAAATGACGGTTTTCTACTTTTTCCTTGCTGATATAAGAAACATTATCGGCCGCCTCATTTCATCTTTCATTCCTTTCAGATTCATCATCTCCTTTGGAGGCTTCGGTTCCACAAAATGTTCCAGCATGAATCCATTTTCCAGTAAGCTGTTTATATACGTAGTCATAGTTCTATGATATTTTGTAACCTTCTCCCCCAGAAATACTGCATTCCTTTCCCCCTCATAATAATAATTGTCCACAGGAAAATGAAGAATATTTCCATCAGCATTATAATACCAGTCCTGTGTTCCATAGGAGGTGAACACAGGATGCTCCACAGAAAAAACAAGTTCTCCTCCCTGTTTCAGCCACATGACTATACGTTTCATTAATTGTTCGTACTCTTTCACATAATGAAATGCCAAAGAACTGATCACAATGTCAAATGTTTCTGCCGGAAATTCCAAATCTTCCATTGCGCTGCATTGATATGTAATCCGGTCATCACTGTTTTTCCGCTTCGCTGTTTCCAGCATTTTATGAGAGATGTCTGTTCCCAAAACAGAACTTGCTCCCTGATCTGCCGCATACTTACAATGCCACCCATATCCACAGCCTAAATCCAGAACTTTTTTATCTTTAAAATCCGGTAGAATTTTCTGTAATTCCGTCCACTCTCCGGCTCCCTGCAGCCCTTTTTTTGAGCGTTCCATTTCACTGTATTTCATAAAAAATTTTTGTTCATCATACTTATTCTCTTTCACAATTTTGTTCCTCTCTGCCAAAAATATTATAATTCCTGTAAATGAGCCAATTTAAAAATGTTCGCAAAATTCTTCTCTATTTATTTGTAAATCCAATAAGCAGACTCAAGAACGGGCAAATACAATCAGAAACAATTACAAGGCTATTCTCTATTACAGTTTACATCTTAAAGTAAAAAGTATTCAGATATTATTTTGGCTGCCATAACAGGCTCCAAATAATTTCCAAATACTTTTACAAAGACTTGTATATTTACTTATTTTCCAAGTATTTCTTCACTTCATGCAGTGACGGCAGAATACATTCCGAAAGTCTTTCCATTTCTTCTGTAGGCTTCGCAAGATCAGGCACCATAATCGGATGCATCCCTGCTGCCTTTACCGCACGGATCCCATTATAAGAATCTTCTATTCCATAACAGTTTTCCGGCTTTACACAAAGTCTTGCGCAGGCTTCCAGATAAATGTCCGGCTCCGGTTTGCTTCTCTTTACCATATCTCCGCAAACAATCACGTCAAAGTACTGTAAAAGACCGCCTTCCAAAAGCTCCCGCTTTACTACTTCTTCCCTGGTAGACGTAGCAAGGCCCGTTTTAATACCGGAAGTCTTTAAAAACTCCAGTAGCTCACAGACTCCCTGTTTTTTCGGAAGCCTGCCATCTGCTGCCTGCTCATGAAAGAGAGCAGCCATTTCCTTTTTATAAATTTCATAAGGAAAATCCTGCCCATAATGTTTCTGAAATATTTTTACGGTTGCTTCATGGTTGGTGCCCAAGCACTGCATGCATACCTTTTCCACATCCGGTATTCCATATTTATCCGCAACCTGCTTCCATGTACGGATCACAAGGGTTTCCGAATCGAAGATCACACCGTCCATGTCAAAAATCACTGCTTCCAGTTTTATCATTTTCCTTCCCCTCAGCCTTTCATGATGTACCTGATGGCATCCTGTATCCATTCTACATAAACCAGATTCATACCTTCTGTTTTTTCCATAGAGGACTGGCATACCTTGGGAAGGATCACTGTGGTAAATCCCAGTTTTTTCGCTTCCGACACACGCTGGGCAGCCATACTGACTGCCCGGACTTCTCCGCTTAGGCCCACTTCCCCAAAAGCAAGAACTGAATCCGGAATCACAATATCTTTGCAGCTTGATACCACTGCAAGGGAAATCCCCAGATCAATAGCAGGCTCTGTCATCTTCATTCCTCCTGCGATATTTACATAGGCATCACAGGAAGCCAGATGAATCCCCACTTTTTTCTCAAGAACAGCCATAAGAAGATTCACTCTGTTAAAATCCGTTCCCACTGCCGTTCTTCTTGGAATACCAAAATTGCTCTGACACACAAGGGCTTGGATTTCCACAAGAATAGGCCTTGTTCCTTCCATGGAGCAGGCTACAATAGAACCGGAAGTGCCGTTAGGCTTTCCGTTCAGCATAAATTCCGAAGGATTTTTAACCTCCTCAAGACCGGTTCCCCGCATTTCAAATACACCGATCTCATTGGTAGAACCGAAACGGTTTTTTACAGCCCGGAGGATCCGATAAGACGCATGACGGTCACCTTCAAAATAAAGCACTGTATCTACCATATGTTCCAGAACTCTTGGACCTGCTACGTTTCCTTCTTTTGTCACATGACCTACAATAAAAATAGAAATCCCAAGTCCTTTGGCGATCTGCATCAGTATATTCGTGGATTCCCTGACCTGAGAAACACTGCCCGGCGCAGAACTGATATCCTCGTGAAACATAGTCTGAATAGAGTCAATAACCACCATGTCCGGCTTCTTTCTCTCAATTACTTCCCGGATAGTTTCCAGATTCGTCTCACAGAATATCTGCAGATTTTCATTAAATTCTCCGATCCGGTTGGCTCTGAGACGGATCTGACGCAAAGACTCCTCCCCGGAAATATAAAGCACTGAGCTTCCTGACAGAGACAGATTTCTGCATACCTGCAAAAGAAGGGTGGACTTTCCGATTCCCGGATCTCCACCCACCAGAACAAGAGACCCGGGAACGATACCGCCCCCGAGTACTCTGTCAAGCTCTCCAATCTTTGTCAGCCGTCTTTCATCCTCTGAAATCCGTATATCTTTTAGTTTTACAGGCTCCGGTCTCTGCCCCTGCGCCATAGTCCGGCTGCCGGAAGACGACGTTTTTTTTGTGGAAACGGCCTCTTCTACAAAGGTGTTCCAGGCTTTGCAGCCCGGGCACTGACCCATCCATTTAGAAGACTCATATCCACATTCCTGACAAAAATAAACAACTTTTTTATTTTTTAGCATTTTTTGATCTTCACTTCTGCCACAGCATCACCCAGCTCAGCGCTGAAAGAAAGCTTGCCTCCAAGATTTGTTTTCATTGTACCTGCATCTGCGCCGTTAATGGTAATATCGTACTCTGTGTCAGCCTCCATTTCTACGGTAATCTGTGCATCCTCTGCACCTTCTACCTGAAAGCTCATGGTTGAACCGTCCTGCAAAAGATTATAAACTGCAGTTCCCGGTACAGATTCGTAAACAAACATACCGTTTCTTTCCAGCTTGGTGATCTCATGAAACGTTTTTACTTTATAAACATCCCCCTGATGCTGAAAATCTGATACTTTGGATTTCTGAGCCAGCTCATAATTACCAAAACTGATGCTTCCGTTTTCCTCTGTACGAATCAGTTCTTTTACTACTGCCATGATCTTATGTCCTCCCTGAGATTCTCTGTTGTATTATCTTTGGATATAGAATAACCCTTCAGAATCATGTATCCTGATACTGAATAATCAGGCAAAAGGATGCTTCGTTCCTTTCCTGCTGATTATTCTTATTATAACATTTTCACAATTTTTTGAACAGTATCCTAACCAAGATTTAATATCTTTTTTATATTTACTTTTTGTCTGCTTTTTCTGCAGGAACAGGAATAAACCGAAGCTGTTTCTGATGAAGCTGAACCTTTACCGTATCGCCTTTTCGGATTCTTCCCTCCAGAATTTCATTTGCAAGACTGTCCTCCAGCTTTGTCTGTATTGCCCGGCGGAGAGGTCTTGCTCCATACTTACTGTCAAATCCCGCCTCTGCCAGATAAGCCCTGGCAGAATCGCTGATCTTCAGCCGTATATCCATCTGCTCCTCACACCGTTTTTCCAGATTTTTAAGAAGAAGCCCCACAATTTTACGGATGTGCTCTTTATTGAGGGTATGGAATACCATGATCTCGTCAATACGGTTCAAAAACTCCGGTTTAAACAGGCGGCGCACTTCTTCCATTACATTTGATTTCATCCGCTCATAATCCTGTTTCTCATTATCACCTGACATAAATCCAAGTTTTTTTGGCTCAATAATAGCCTGAGCTCCCGCATTGGAGGTCATGATGATGATGGTCTGCTTAAAATCCACTTTCCGTCCATGAGCGTCTGTAATATGTCCGTCATCCAATACCTGAAGTAAAATATTAAATACATCCGGATGGGCTTTTTCAATTTCGTCAAAAAGGATTACACTGTAAGGATTTCTGCGCACCTTTTCGCTGAGCTGTCCTCCCTCGTCATATCCCACATATCCCGGCGGAGAACCGATCATTTTTGAGACGCTGTGCTTTTCCATGTACTCCGACATGTCTATGCGGATCATAGCCTGCTCGCTTCCGAATACAGCCTCTGCAAGCGCCTTGGAAAGCTCTGTTTTTCCTACGCCTGTAGGTCCCAGAAACAGGAAAGACCCAATGGGACGTCCGGGGTCCTTCAGACCTACCCGTCCGCGTTTCACCGCCTGGGCAACTGCTTTTACAGCCTCCTCCTGGCCGATCACCCGTTTATGGAGAATCCCCTCCAGATGAGCCAGCCTCTTTGATTCACTTTCTGTCAGCTTCTGTACAGGTACCTTGGTCCAGTCGGAAACAATATCCGCCACGGAAGCTTCTGTTACTGTAAGACTCTTCTTCTGACTTTTCCGTTCTTCTCTGGCGCGGTATTTTTTAATTTCCTGTTCCACTTCCCTCTGGCGGCTCTGAATCTCTCTGGCTTTTTCAAGGTCTGCCTGGCGGATGGCTTCCTCTTTCTCTTCCAGCAGCTCTTTCAGCATATTTTCAAGGCCATCTGTCTTTGTTGCTGTCCGGTAGCTTTTCAGGCGCACTTTTGCTGCTGCCTCGTCGATAATATCAATGGCCTTATCCGGAAGAAAACGGTCATTGATGTAACGGACAGACATCTGCACTGCCGCCTCCAGAGCGCTGTCCTCAATACTGACTCTGTGGTGCTTTTCATAGTAAGGACGAAGCCCCTTCAGAATCTCCAAAGCTTCCGCCTCTGAGGGTTCCTCTACAGTTACCGGCTGGAAACGCCGTTCCAGAGCCGCATCCTTTTCAATATATTTCCTGTATTCCTCCAGAGTGGTAGCTCCGATCAGCTGAATCTCTCCTCTGGACAGAGACGGCTTCAGGATATTAGATGCATCCAGGCGCCCTCCGCGCCTCCTGCGCCGATAATCGTATGAAGTTCATCAATAAAAAGAAGGATTCCTCTGTCTTCCCGCACTTCATTTACTACATTTTTGATGCGCTCTTCAAATTCTCCTCTGTATTTACTGCCTGCTACCATTCCGGAAAGATCCAGCACTACCACGCGTTTCTCTTTTACAGTATCCGGAACCATTCCGGACACAATTTTCTGGGCCAGACCTTCTACAATAGCAGTTTTTCCCACTCCCGGTTCTCCAACCAGACATGGATTATTTTTTGTTCTGCGGCTCAGAATCTGGATCAGCCGTCCGATCTCCCTGTCTCTTCCCACAACAGGGTCCAGCTTTCCATCAGCAGCCATTGCTGTAAGATCCCGGCTGTACTGATCAAGAAAAGGAGTTCCTGTTCCTTTTTTATCTTTCAGATTCCTGGATGCCTGCATCTCCTCCGCAATAGCTTCCTGGTCGCAGCCCATAGCAGCCAGAACTGCCGCATACAGTTTCTGGATATTGACTCCCATTGTATACAGAAGTCTTGTGGCAACGGACTCTGTTTCCTTCAGCATGGCAAGAAGTATATGTTCAGTGCCTGCCTGATCCGCCCTCCGCATCTGAGCCTCTTTTCCGGCATTGTCAAGAAGCCTCTGAGCCCTTGGACTGTACTCCGGCACTCTTTCCATGGTCAGAACTTCCGAAGGAGCGATCAGATTCCCGATCAGCTCCTGAAGCCTTTCCTGCTCCACACCGAATTCTTCCAGAATTCTTCCCGCAGTCCCCTCCTTTTCCTTTAAAAGTCCCACCAGAATATGTTCTGTGCCTATATACGTATGCTTACAGGACTGTACCGTGCTTCTGGCAAGCTTTAGAGCATTTACAGCCTGTCTGGTAAACTTTTCCTGCATAAATTCCTCCTCGTTTCTGATCCTTTACAGATCGTAATCGTCAAAAATCTCATCAATCAGCTGATGTACTTCCTGTCTGGAAACCTCCTTGCAGCAGCCCTTTGCCAGCGCTACCACAAGATTCTGTTTCATTTCCTCCAGAGCTTTTATCTTATCTACATCAATGGCCACCACAGCACCTCTTCTTCTGTCAATGGACACAAACCCCTCCTGTTTCAGAAGTGTATAGGCTTTATTGACTGTATGCATATTAATGCCTATGGTATCTGCCATCTGTCTCACAGAAGGCAGAGTATCTCCCTCCTGAAGTCTTGATGTAGCGATCCCAAGGATGATCTGGTTCATCAGCTGAACATAGATGGCCTCGTCACTGTTAAAATCTATTTCTATGACCATATTCAAGCCTCCTCGTATCGTGTTACACATATACTAGCACATCTCGCATATTTTGAAAACAGTTATTTTCCGTGTCTTTTCCACAGTTGAAAAGAGGCAGCCTCACAGCCGCCTCTTTCTGTATTACATTTAACCGATGATCTTTTTTAACTGTTCTCTGTTTAAAATCAGATTAAATCCCATTGGATTGATAACAAGCGCCTCCGCCTGCTGGATCATAATATCAGCAAGCTTCACAAAAGGTATTTTTGCAATCCTCAGCTTTTTGCCTCTGGCAAATTTTTCGTATTCCAGCACATCTGAAAAAACAGGCTGAAGAATTTTTCCTTCTTTATTTTTCAGATACGGAATATTTACCTTTGCCGGATCCTCCTCACTGCGGTCCATGGCAACAAGGAATTCTGATTTTCTCAGATTTGCGATCAGCTCTTCTTCCAGTTCCCGGATATTTTTGTGTTCCTCCGGTTTTACCGGACGGCGCAGCTCCTGCATAAAATAAATACCGGAAAGCTGAAGCGTTGCGTTGATCAGAGGTCTTTTTTCCGGCTCGACCTTGCTGAGATCCGGCTGACGCACAATTTTGTCAAGATCCACTTCAATCTCTTCACTTCCGTTATTCCACACCAGGGAATTTACACCAACAGCGTAAAGAAGGCCGTACATTCTCGGGAAATCCTTTTTCTCATATTTCATTCCCATAAGCAGTATTTTATCATCCAGCTTCTTTTTGCCAAACTCCTTCAGTGTCTCTTCCTCGGCAAAAAACCATGCCTGATCATTATAAGTCTCTTCTGCGCAGGTCACATAAGGAAGCTTTGTCACCTGAGAATATGCCACAAAGATGCTGTCTCTGGCCTGAATTTCCTTCACTGCGTCTACTACACTCATTCCCATTCTTGTTGTCCTTTCCATTGTCTGTCTCCGGCCCCGGGGGCACAGAGGAACAGATACTCCTTTTTATTTCATCAGGAATTCTACGATTCCGTCAAGTTCCTCCATCTGATCCCTCTTCAGAGAAGATTTCACAGTAAGAGTATTGTCATAAATCTCCATGTTTTTCATGGAAGAAAGAATCTCTTTCATCTGTTTTCCTGCAGAAATTGCCCAGGTACCGTTTTCGATCACAGCCACTTTACGGTTCTGGAAATTATGCGCTTTCAATTCTGAAAGAAGGGTTTCCATTTTCGGGAAAAGTCCTGCATTGTAAGTAGGGCAGGCAAATACGATCCTGTCACAGCGGAATGCTTCTGCCAGAATATAGGACGGATCTGTTTTGGACACATCATACATTGCAATGTTCTTTTCTCCTGCATCAGAAATCTTCCCGGCCAGTACATTCACTGCGCTCTCTGTATTTCCGTAAATAGAAGCATACACAATAAGAACCGCATGATCCTCCGGTGTGTAGGTGCTCCATTTCTGATATTTATCAATAAACCAGCCCAGATTTTCTCTCCATACCGGGCCGTGAAGCGGGCAGATCATTTCAATATCAAGAGCTGCTGCTTTTTTCAGGGCAGACTGAACCTGAGCTCCGTATTTACCTACAATGTTAGTAAGATATCTTCTGGCTTCTTCCAGCCACTCTGCCTCAAAGTTCAGCTCGTCTGCAAAAATATTTCCGTTCAGCGCGCCAAAGGTTCCAAAGGCGTCTGCACTGTAAAGAACTTTATCATAAGCATCATAAGTCACCATAGCCTCCGGCCAGTGAACCATTGGGATCATGGCAAATGCAAGGGTGTGTTTTCCTGTGGAAATGGTATCTCCCTCTTTAATCACAACTGCACGGTTATCTACGTCAAAATCAAAAAACTGTTTCATCATGTAAATGTCTTTGCATTTCCCACAAATTTCACTTCCGGATAACGAATCACAACTTCTGCAAGAGAAGCGCAGTGATCCGGCTCCATGTGATTCACAATAATATAATCCAGAGTACGGCCGTCCAGTACATGCTCCAAATTCTCAAGGAACTGTGAGCACACAGAATGATCTACTGTATCAAGAAGAACGGTTTTTTCATCCAGGATCACATAGGAATTATAGGAAACTCCTTTTGGGATCGGATATACGTTCTCAAACAGCTCCAGTCTTCTGTCGCTGGCGCCGATCCAGTACATATCCTCTGTTATCTTTTTTACACAATACACGTTGTTTCCTCCTTACGCCTCATCAATGGCTTTTCCAATATCATGGCGCATATATTTGTTGGCAACTGAATCCATTCGGTCGCCTCATATGCGTTCTTTCTTGCTTCCTTCAGGTCTTTACCCTTGGCAGTAATTCCCACAACACGTCCTCCGTTTGTGACGATCTGACCGTTTTCCAGCTTTGTTCCCGCATGGAAGCAATAATATCCTTCTTTGTCCTCAAACTTCTCAAATCCGGACATAGGAATGCCTTTTTCGTATTTTACCGGATAGCCTTCGCTGGCAAGAACCACGCAGACTGCCGCATTATCCTCAAATTCAAGTTCTGTCTGATCCAGAGTCCCGTTTACACAGGCCTCCATTACCTCAAGGATATCTGTTTTCATTCTAGGCAGCACTACCTGTGCTTCCGGATCACCGAAACGGGCATTATATTCCAGAACCTTGGGTCCGTCCGGAGTCAGCATCAGGCCAAAGAAAATAATTCCCACAAAAGGACGTCCCTCAGCCGCCATAGCATCTACTGTCGGCTGATAAATATATTTCCGGCAGAATTCATCTACCTCTTCCGTATAAAACGGACTTGGAGAAAAGGTCCCCATTCCGCCTGTATTCAGTCCCTGGTCTCCGTCCATGGCGCGTTTGTGATCCTGAGCGGAAGTCATGGTACGGATGGTCTTTCCATCAACAAAAGAAAGCACAGAGACTTCTCTTCCTGTCATAAATTCTTCAATGACCATAGTATTTCCGGCGCTTCCGAACTTTTTGTCCTCCATGATCTCCTTTACTCCGGCTTCCGCCTCAGCGAGATCATTGCAGATCAGAACGCCCTTTCCAAGAGCAAGTCCGTCCGCCTTGAGAACAACAGGGAATTTCGCCTGTGTACGAAGATATTCCAGAGCCTTTTCAGAATCCTCAAAATTCTCATATCCGGCAGTGGGAATATTATATTTTTCATAAGATCCTTGGAAAACGCCTTGGAGCCTTCCAGAATAGCCGCATTTTTACGTGGGCCAAACACCTTCAGACCGCGCTCTTCAAATACGTCTACAACGCCTCCTACCAGCGGGTCATCCATTCCAATGATCGTCAGATCTATGCTATGTTCCTGGGCAAAATCCGCCAGTTTCTCAAATTCCATAGCTCCGATATTTACGCACTCTGCATACTGGGAAATTCCCGCATTGCCGGGTGCGCAGTAAATTTTGTCAGCTTTAGGCTTTTTGCCACGCTCCATGCAATTGCATGTTCTCTTCCGCCGCTTCCTACAATCAGTATATTCATCAGGTATTTCCTCCTTATCTGCTGATCTGAACCTTTCCGTCCTGAACACTGACCTTTCCATTTGCAATCAGGTCAATAGCTTCCGGAAGGATCTTCCATTCTGCCTCTTCCATTACCCGGCGCTGAAGTACTTCCGGAGTATCTCCCTGCTGTACCTCAACGGCCTTCTGAAGGATGATCGGACCTGTATCTGTGCCTGTATCTACAAAATGCACAGTGGCTCCGGTTATTTTTACGCCTCTGTTCAGAACTCCCTCATGAACGCGCAGTCCATAAAACCCTGTTCCGCAGAAAGACGGGATCAGAGAAGGATGGATATTAATGATACGGTTTGGATATGCCTCCACGATCATTGGAGGAACCGCAACCAGATAACCTGCAAGAACCACAAGATCTATCTGTTTTTTCTGAAGCTCCGCCAGAAGAGCTTTATGGAATTCCTCTCTGTTGTCATAGCATTTCGGAGAAATACAAACAGCCGGGATCCCCCGGTCCTCTGCTCTTTTCAGAGCATAGGCACCGGAGTTGTTGCTGATCACTACTGAAACAGCGGCATTGGTGATCACTCCCTGATCCAGCGCATCCAGAATGGCCTGAAGATTCGTGCCCCCTCCGGATACCAGAATGCCAAGTCTTAACATAAATCCACACCCTTTTCGCCGGCTTCAATACGTCCTACCACATATGGAGTATCTCCTGCTTTGCGGATTGCTTCCATTGTTTTGTCCACGTCTTCCGGTTTTACTGCAAGAACCATTCCAAGACCCATGTTGTAGGTATTATACATCATTTTTTCTTCAATGTTTCCTTTTTCTGCAAGAAGCTTAAAGATAGGAAGAACCGGATAGCTGTCTTTTTCGATCACTGCTCTTGTACCCTCTTTCAGCATACGCGGAACATTTTCGTAGAAACCGCCGCCTGTGATATGGCTGCATGCATGGATGCGCACGCCCGCTTCTTTCACGCTCTTCAGAGCTTTTACATAAATTCTGGTCGGGGCAAGAAGAGCCTCGCCCAAAGTTGTTCCCAGTTCATCATAATAAGTGTCCAGAGACTCTCTTGTCATATCGAATACCTTACGCACCAGAGAAAATCCATTGCTGTGAACACCTGTGGACGCCATACCGATCAGAACGTCACCGGCTTCCAGTTCTTCCCCTGTAAGAAGATCTTTTTTATCGATCACGCCTACTGCGAATCCCGCAAGGTCATACTCATCCTCCTGCATAAGTCCCGGATGCTCGGCTGTTTCTCCGCCGATCAGAGCTGCTCCGGACTGTGCACAGCCTTCTGCCACACCGCCTACGATCTCTGCGATCTTTTCCGGATAATTCTTGCCGCATGCAATATAATCCAGGAAAAACAGAGGCTCTGCCCCTGCGCAGGCAATATCGTTGACGCACATTGCCACTGCATCGATTCCAATGGTGTCATGCTTGTCCATAACCATGGCAAGCTTTACCTTTGTTCCGCATCCGTCTGTTCCGGAAACAAGAGTAGGCTCCTCCATATCTTTAAATGCACTCATGGAAAACGCTCCTGAAAATCCGCCGATTCCGCCTAAAACCTCGGGTCTCATTGTTTTTGCAATGTGCTTTTTCATCAGCTCCACTGACTTATAGCCTGCTTCTATATCAACACCTGCGTTCTTGTAATCCATAATATCCTCCCAGTATTTACTTTTATTTTTTATTAATAATTCTGATAGCCTACTTCCTGCAGTCTTGCGTCCTTGGCTTCTACCTGCTCTTTCAGCTCCTGGCTGTATTCTTTCAATTTCGCAAGAAGCTCAGGATCTGAGGTTGCCAGAATTTTTGCTGCCAGAAGTCCTGCATTTGCGCCGCCATTGATGGCAACCGTGGCAACCGGGATTCCGGACGGCATCTGTACGATGGAATAAAGAGAGTCACGTCCTCCCAGAGAGGTAGTATGCATCGGAATACCGATTACCGGCATGGGGAAAATCGCCGCGCACATTCCCGGCAGATGAGCTGCCATTCCCGCACCTGCAATAATCACCTTAAATCCTCTTTCCTCTGCACTCTTTGCATAGTCAAAAAATACATCCGGTTCTCTGTGCGCGGAGATAATCTTCATCTCATACTCCACTCCCAGCTTGTCAAGAATTGCCGCTGCTTTGCTCATAACCGGCATGTCTGAATCGCTTCCCATTACAATTCCAACTTTTTTCATTGGTAGGCCTCCTTAATTTTCAATCTGTTCCAGGTTGATTCTACTAAGATTCTATTTTTGTGTCAATAAAATTCCATAAAAGAAATATTTTGGCAAACAAACTGTTTTTGTATATTTCGGAATTTCTTCCTTCCACATTCTCTTTATTTCTCAAAAGGGCGGTTCAGTTCCTCTGTACCAGGAAGTACAAAACGTCCTTTTTCAATAATGGAACGTCCTTCTCCCTCATCATCGATCACGCGGATACTTCCAAGCTCTTCGTAAGGAATGGTAATATCTGTATGGCATCCATAGTACGCAAGGCTGATATCCTCTTTTCTGAGGCTGGATATTTCATTGTCTCTGGCAATGATCTCTCTCCCGTCCGGATTATATACTGCAATATCCTCAGCCCAGCTGTAACAGGTATCGCCCACTGCAAAATGAGGACCCATTTTTTCTGCGATCAGAATGGGCAGCTTGTCTGCGATCCCGTATTTTTCTGCAGCCACATAGGCTGTGGTATTTGTTCCGATGGCAAACTCTCCCATTGGAAGCTTCACATGATGGTGAAGGATATTATCCTCAATATAAGCGCGGTTTTCCCCTTCCGTCTCAAAGTTACTGCAGGAATAATCGATCACCTGACCGCAGTCAAATACAAGCTTCAGATCCTTAAACTGCAGTCCGTTCAGATACACTTTTTTTACATGGAGGACTCCGCCTGTGCCTGCCAGAACCGGAGAAGTAAACACCTCTCCTACCGGGATATTCACATCTGCCACACAGTTTTCAAAGTTTGTCTGTTTTTTGATATCCTCCAGTGTATGAAGATGAATGATAAGATCTGTTTCATTGCCGTTCTGTCCTTTGATCTCCACCCACTCGCAGGTATCCAGAGTTTCAATGATCGTCTGCTGGATTTTTTCATAAAGCTTATAGTCCAGTGTATTGATCTTTACGATCTCATCAAAAATCTCCGGGAAGTTTTCTCCGATCTCCGGCACCGGATAGGCGATAATGGTAAAGCTTCTCTCATCTCCTTTGATATAGCGGTTGACAATCTGACCGGATTCATTGTCAAGCTCCACCTGAAGCTTCTGCTGAGCTTCGCTTAAGCTCAGGGCTTCCGGCTTGGACACCGGCGAAAAAGGTTCCTCTCCAAAGGTTTCAATACATGCAGGACCGCCGTGGACTTCTGCCAGATCTCTGTACTTGTCGTAAGCGTTCTGCATGGAGCGGAGTTTCCTTTTTACAAAGTCGCTGTCAAGGAACAGAGCGCAGTCCTGTCTGTGGTCATAATCATACTGAGGGTTGGCGTTTCCGCCCATATATCCTACACGGGATGCCCCTCTTTTATTGATCACATGAGCCGCATGACGATAGATCACAGGCTCCAGTCCCATTTCACGGAACTGAAGGACTGCCGCCCGCACCATCCGTTCAAATCCCAGATTATAGCGGATATTTACGGTTTTCTTTTTTGTAAGGTCTTTTCTTGTATTAATAAATCCGATGCGATATCCTTCTGTATAGGTACGCGCCATATCATCAATTTTTTCCTGAGAAAGACTGTTCAGGAAAAGAGCCACACCGGTCTCATTTCCGGATACGTATTCGCCATAGCGGTAAAGATACCTCAGATCCTCAAGATCTGACTCCATAATAATCTTTGTGGCAAAATCCAGCTCCGGATCAACGCCCTCTGCAATTCTCTGTTCCATCATATCCTGGCAGTAGTCATTTACATAAGAGCGTAGGATATCTTCTACTGTTTTGGGCGCAGGGAGTTCCTCTTCGCAGAAAGCAGAATGAATCTCCAGAAACAGCTCCGCGCACACAAGATAATCCCACCATTTTTTTTCATATGCATAGACTATAGTGCCTCTCAGCTCCGCATACAAAAAGCAGAAGCTCTGTCCGTATTCCCCCAGCTTTTCTGCTGCATAAGCAGGATTTCCATAGGAGGTCTTATAGTTTTCCGGAAAAAGCTCTTCATACAAAGCCGTATTTTCCGCTTTCAGCTCTTCCAGAGAAAGCTCTTCCTGTTCTCTTTTCAGGATTTTTCCTGTTTTTCCCAGAAACTCTGCTGTTTTCTGAAAAAATTCTCCAAAGGGCTCTTTGATTTCCTTTTCTGTACAGATTTCTGCAATCCGTTCTTCAGCAAGGGCAAACCGTTCCATCAGTAATTCGTCCAAACTGTCATCTCCTTTCAAAAAATCTTCTCCATCTTTATTCATCAATCACATTTCCCAGACGGATATGCTTGTCTACCAGTTTCTTCATATACTCCCAGATTTCCCCGGAACCTTCTGAAGTATGCTGATTTCTTTTGTAAATCTGGCTTTTTTTCACGCCGTGCTCCGCCCAGCTTCTTCCTCCGGAAGCATCGTTCAGAAGAAGCGGCTGACAGTTATCAAGTACGTGGGCAAACTTTGCTTCCGGTGTCTCGTATGCCTCAAACTCTTCCCAAAGCTGCCGGAACCGGCTTCTCTGATCCTCTGGAAGCAGTCCAAAAATCCTTTCCGCAGCCTTCCGCTCTCTGATCTCCTTGGTTGCCGCACCGGCCTCGTCATAGGCATAGGTATCTCCTGCGTCAATTTCCACAAGATCATGGATCAGCACCATGGGAATCACCTTTTCCAGGCTTACCTCTTCATTGGAATATTCCTTCAGAAGAACCGCCATAAGGGCAAGATGCCAGGAATGTTCCGCATCATTTTCTTTACGATTCCCGTCTGCAAGATATGTCTGCCGAAAAATATTTTTTACTTTGTCCACTTCTATAATAAACTGCATCTGTTTCTCTAAACGTTCCATTTTTTACACTCCCATTAAAAAAAAGCCCAGCCATCCCACCATAATGATCCCATTAAGAATAGAACCAACAACACTGGTACGATGCATACGCTTTTCCTCTGAAAAACTCAATAGTCCCAAAATGAACCCGTAGGCAGAAAGCATAGTTGCAAAAAGGCAAATACCTCCCACAATAAATCCATAAGCGCCGTCAAGTGCAAAAGCAGTCAGAACTGCTGCAAGAAACAAAATAAGGGAAGCAGCTGCCAACCCTACTGACAGCTTCCCCTTTTCTGCTTCTTTTGTTTTTACAAATGAATATCTATATCTTTTCGCCATAATGCCTTCTCCTCAGGTAATTACAGACTGCAAACAGCACATATCCTGCTGCCGCGCCTGCAGTATTTAAAATCAGATCATCCACATCAAAGCAGCCCACTCTTGTTACAAGCTGAATCGTTTCCACACACAGACTCAGACTGAACCCGGACAGAACGATCAGGAATCCGCTGCGGCATCTCCGGCTGATGACCGGCAGGATAAATCCCAGGGGAATGAATCCGATCACATTCCCGAAAATATTCATAAAAAAAGCAGACAAGCCAACCTGTTCCCGGTACATCCAGAATCTCCGGATCTCCACAAAGGGTTTCAGGTTGTATCTGTATATGCGCTCCTCCTCCGCAATCCGTCCGTATCCCTCAGAAAAAAACAGAAAGTAGATCAGAAGCAGCACATACAGCACAAAAAGAACCATTCCTATCTGCCGGATTTTTTGTTTTGCCCTGTTACTCACAGCTCACCGTCAGATCAGAATATCTGACTTTCTCTTTAAAAGTCTCGCTCCGCTGATGATCATAAGGATACCGGCTGCGGCGCCTGTCACCAGGGTAACAATGCCTACCGCCAGACTGCAGGCCCCTGTTCTTGTCATTGTTTTATAAATCTTTTCGTTCACGGCGAACCTCCTATTTCACTCCATACTGACGATAATAGTCATCAATGGCTGCCTTCAGAGTATCATCGATGATCACCTGTCCATTTACCTCTTTGTTGTAAAGATACTCTGTCACCTCTGCCATATCCACAATAGCCGCAGTGTCAAAGCCGTACAGATCCTTCACTTCATCAAGAGCGCATTTTTCTCCGCCCTTTCCTACTTCCATACGGTTCAGAGAAACCATAAGACCAACGATCTCCACATCTGCCGCTCCTTTTACCTTAGGCACAGTCTCCTCCATGGATTTTCCGGAAGTGGTTACGTCCTCGATCATAACAACTCTGTCTCCGTCCTTCAGAGTACTTCCAAGAAAGCTTCCTTTATCTGCGCCGTGGTCTTTTTCTTCTTTTCGGTCAGAGCAGTAGCGTACTTCTTTTCCATAAAGCTCGCTGTAGGCAATCGCTGTCACAACGCTTAACGGGATTCCTTTGTATGCAGGTCCGAATAATACGTCGAAATCGTCTCCATATTTGTCATGAATGGCTCTTGCATAGTATTCGCCCAGTTTCTTTAACTGAGATCCTGTTACATATCCCCCTGCATTCATAAAAAATGGGGATTTTCTTCCGCTTTTCAGTGTAAATTCACCGAATTTCAGAACCTTGCTGTCTACCATGAACTGAATAAATTCCTGTTTATACTGTTCCATATTTTTCAACCTCCGTATTTACGGGCAAGCCCTTTTCATTTTTTCCATAATATATCTGTTTTATTTTAGCATATCTGCTTTTTTTTTTCAATCAATGGATGAAAGGGGCGCCACAGTCTGTTTTTTATATTTTTTCATTATATAATAATAGTATGGGATCAGAGGAATCAGGGCAGCGATCCATGCTGCCGGATCTGCCATACAGATTCCTGCAAAGCTGGTTTTTCCTGCAACAAGAAGAACGATAGCAGTTCTGGCAACCAGTTCAAAAATTCCGCCAAGCATAGGAACCAGCCCATAACCCATTCCCTGAAGAGCATTTCGGAAAAGGAAAATTGTACAGAGGAACGGGTAAGCCCAGAATACAGTGCGGAAATAGGTTACCGAAACCTCTACCACCGCTGTCTCTGAAGGATCAATAAACAGATAGGTAAAATATCTGCCGCCAAAATACATTACAACCATCTCAATAGCAGCCCATATAAGAAGCATGATCCAGGAACATTTCACACCTGCCTGTACACGGTCCATGCGGCCTGCACCCCGGTTCTGTCCCACATAGGTCGCAATGGTTGCTCCTATGGAAACAGCTACCATGGTAATAATATTCTGAATCTTTCCTGCAGCAGAAAATCCCGCCATATAAACAGCGCCGTAAACATTCACTGCTCCCTGTACAATAATAGTTCCAATGGCTGTAATGGAAAACTGCAGGGCCATGGGAATACCCAGATTCAGAAGCTTGGCAAAGCTCCCCCTGCGAAGCGCAAAGTTTTTCTTTTCCAGATGAAGGATCGGATACTTCTTTATAATGTAAACCATGCAGCATACTGCTGAAACCGCCTGAGCGATAACTGTAGCATAAGCGCAGCCTTCCACACCCATTCCCAGGAACTTGATAAATACCACGTCCAGCACCACATTGATAGCTGCTGAAATGATCAGGAAATAAAGCGGAGATTTTGAATCTCCCAGTGCGCGCAGGAAAGCTGCCAGAGCATTATAGGCTGCGGTGACAATCAGTCCCGCATAGATGATCCCCATATACGCCTTTACATCTCCCATCAGCTCCTCCGGAGAATTCATCAGGCGAAGGATCGGCTCATTAAACGCAAGAAGCCCCACAGTCATCACTGCAGTGATCCCAAACATCAGGTACACAGACATTGCCACATAATGGCGCATATCATCGTATTTCTTTGCCCCGAACATCTGAGAAACAATAATGGCAAAACCGCTGCTCATTCCATTGAGCCATCCGGTTACAAAAAACATCAGAGAACCGGTGCTTCCAATGGCTGCCAGAGCATCTACGCCGATAAACTGACCGGCAACAATAGAGTCTGCAATATTATAAAACTGCTGAAACACATTGCCAAGGAACATTGGTATCATAAACCAGATGATCAGCTTCACCGGGTTCCCTACTGTCATATCGCTTGTCATATCTTTTTTCATAATTTCTCCCTAAAAAAAGGTCCGCTGTAAATATATACCCGGAACATTTCCGGATATGCTTTACAGCAGCCCTTATCAAAAAACTATTTTACCGCGCCGATCAGCTGACAGATATCCTCTGTCTTCTGGGATTTCATATAGTCCTCAATTCCCCGGACTACTTCTTCCGCAGCATAAGGATTAAAGAAATTTGCAGTTCCCACAGACACTGCACTTGCACCTGCAAGAATAAATTCCAGCGCATCCTCTGCAGTTGAGATTCCGCCCATTCCAATAATGGGAAGCTTCACTGCCTGAGCTACCTGGTATACCATACGGACAGCCACAGGTTTTACAGCCGGGCCTGACATTCCGCCGGTTTTATTTGCCAGAGCAAATGTTTTTTTATAGATATCGATCTTCATTCCTGTCAGAGTATTGATAAGAGAAAGAATATCTGCGCCTCCGGCCTCCGCTGCTTTTGCCATTTCCGTGATGTCTGTCACATTAGGGCTGAGCTTCATGATGATCGGCTGCTTTGCATATTTTTTAACTTCTTTTGTAATGGCTTCCAGAGCCTTTGGATCCTGTCCGAAAGCAATTCCGCCTTCTTTTACGTTTGGGCAGGATACATTGATCTCCAGAAGATCTACCGGTTCATTTCCCAGACGCTCTACTACTTCACAGTAGTCTTCTGTGCTTTTTCCGCACACATTTACAATGATCTTTGTGTCATATTTTTTAAGGAACGGAATATCCCTTTCACAGAATACATCAATTCCCGGATTCTGAAGGCCAATGGCATTCAGCATACCGGAGGCTGTTTCTGCCACACGAGGCGTGGGATTTCCCGGCCACGGTACGTTTGCCACTCCTTTTGTTACTACAGCGCCCAGTTTATTCAGATCTATAAATTCGCTGTACTCCGCTCCTGAGCCGAAAGTCCCGGAGGCTGTCATAACAGGATTCTTCAGTTCTACTCCTGCCAGTGTAACGGCTGTCTTTATCATAGCTCCACCTCCGTGCTCAAAAATACAGGACCGTCTTTGCAGATACGTTTATTGTGTACATGGGAATGGCTGTCGATCTCCTTTGATTTGCACACACAGGCAAGACAGGCCCCAACGCCGCAGGCCATACGTTCTTCCATAGAAATCCAGCATGGAATATTTTTTTCCTCCGCATAGGCTTTGATTGCCCGAAGCATAGGTGTGGGTCCGCAGGCAAAAATCACATCTGCTTCCAGAGCATTCTCTCTGATGGCATCCATAACATTTCCCTTTGTGCCGGTGCTTCCGTCTTCAGTGGCAACACAGACATCTGCATACGCCTGAAACTCATCATTCAGAAACAGCTCATCTCTGTAACCGAGGATCGCTGTTTTTGTCCCGTTCAGCTCTTTTGCAGTCTGAAGCATAGGAGGAATACCAATTCCTCCGCCCATGAGAAATACACGTTTTCCCTCTGCTTCATGAAGAGGAAAACCATTTCCCAGCGGTCCCAGAACCTCTACCGGAACGCCTGCATGGAGTCTGGAAAAGGCCTCTGTTCCTGTGTTCTTTCCTGTTACCCGATAAACAAGACGGATTCTTCCGTTTTCTCTGTCAATTTCACAGATACTGATGGGGCGGGGAAGCAGCTTGCTTCCATCCCGCGTATAAAGTGAAAGAAACTGGCCCGGCTTCGCCTCCGCGGCCATATGGTCTGCCTGGAGCCACATGCTGTAAATATCTTTCCCGATCCTTTCCTGGCTTACAATCTTTAAGCTTTCTTTTGTCTTTTTGCTCATCTCTTTCCTCCTGAATCAGTTCGTCCTGATTATTTGCGGCCTTCCAGAGCTCCGCTGATATCAGCGATCATATCTTTTACCGCCTGTCTGGATGCGTCTGCAAAGTTCTTTTCACCAAATTCTGCGTAAGCTTCCTGTTTATAAGCCGCAATAATTCCTCTTGAGGAGTTTACAATGGCACCCAGGCCGTCCTCATTAAAGAAATGAACCAGATCTTTTCCTCTGCCGCCCTGAGCGCCGTAGCCCGGCACAAGGATAAAGGTTTTCGGCATAAGTTTACGGAGAACTTTTCCCATTTCCGGATAGGTTGCGCCTACAACAGCTCCCACATAGCTGTATCCATTGCCCATATGATCCTCGCCCCACTGAGCAACCTTTTCACCTACCCACTCATAGAGAGGACGTCCGTCGATCAGACGATCCTGGAACTCTCCACTGGAAGGATTTGATGTTTTTACAAGAATAAAGAGTCCTTTATTTTCTTCTTTACATACGTCAATAAACGGTTTTACGCCGTCAGATCCGAGATACGGATTCACGGTTGCAAAATCCTCATCAAAGCCGGCATAGCTTTTGGAGCCCACCTGAACATGTCCCAGATGTCCCACTGCGTATGCTGCAGAAGTAGAGCCGATATCTCCTCTTTTAATATCTCCGATCACTACAAGATCTTTTTCCTTACAATAGTCTACTGTTTTTTTATACGCCTGAAGTCCCGGGATCCCGAACTGCTCATACATGGCGATCTGAGGTTTTACTGCCGGGATCAGATCACAGGTAGAATCCACAATCGCCTTATTAAACTGCCAGATTGCCTCCGCAGCGCCCTCCAGTGTCTCGCCAAATTCTGCAAATGCATTATCCTGGATATGCTTTGGGATGTAATTCAGCATCGGATCCAGCCCCACTACGATAGGAGCATTTGTTTTTTTAATTTTTTCAATCAGTTTATTAATCATAAAAATTTCCTCCTGAAATTTATTTTTACATACTTAAACATATCATACACGAAACCAGAGATTTAATAAAGTATTTTTTGCCTGTTTTTCATATTTATAAAATACATTTATTTTCTCACTGTCTCCCTTGTGTCAGTTTTTTTACAAACCTTAAGAATAATCTTGACAATTTAAAATATGAGCTATATAATCATAATCAAATCCACTACATTATTAATATAAAATCACTAGTTTTTAGAGATTATATATTACATGATATAGTCTGTAAAATCTGGTGATTTTTTTCGTCAGATGGACTTTTAACTTTTTATTTTTATGGAGGTAACATCATGAACAAGGGGACTGTAAAATGGTTCAACGCAGAAAAAGGATACGGCTTCATCACAGGTGAAGATGGCGCTGATGTATTTGTACACTTTTCTGCAATCAACGGCGAAGGATTCAAATCTCTTGATGAGGGACAGGCCGTAACTTATGATCTGACAGAAGGCGCTCGCGGAATGCAGGCAGCTAATGTTACAAAATTATAATAAGTTATTATCTGTTCATATCGGATAGCATTCGTATTGATCACAAAAATCCCCGGCATATACCGGGGATTTTTCTTATTTGCTTATTCTGTTGTTTCTGCTGAAAGTCCGGCTACATAGCTGTCCAGAGCAGATGTGTCCATAGTAGTCTGTGTTACAACAGAATCCTGTTTCTGTTCTATTTTGTCGTAAACAGAATATCCGATCCATGCAACAAGAGCCACACAGACAACTACGCCCACAATTCTTTCCAGCCAGTCATAAAACTTTTCTTTTTTCTGTTCTTTGCTGTTGCCGTTTTTTCTTGCTTTATACTGATCCACTTTTTTCTGGCTCATAACTGAATCTCCTTTACTGTAAATAGACTGCTGTTTATTTCTGCAGCAGGCTGAATATACAGATAATTATAGCACGTCATTTTCATTCATGCAATGCTTTTAAACAGCGACAATAACACCGCCGTTATTTGCATACATACTGCTCACGCCTGCAGTATCCAGAACAATGATCTTTTTGGTTGTAAGCTTTTCCTGAAGCGCTTCCTTTAAGAGCATTGCCCGATCTTTGCAATTACAGTGAGAAATTGCCAGAACCTTTGATTCACTGTTTTCTGTCTTTTCCACAACGTGCTGAACCATTTTTATAAGAGCCTTATTTATTCCTCTTGCCTGATCAAGCTGACAGATAGTACCCTCATCTGTAGAGCCCATAACCGGTTTAATCTTAAGAGCGCTTGCAACAAGAGATTTCACTCTGCTGAGACGTCCGTTCTTGCGAAGTGTATCCAGATCGTCCAGAACAAAAAATGTATTCTGTTCTGCTATATATTTTTCAACTCTTTCCACAGTTTCCCGGAAAGAACAGCCTGCTTCCTCACATTCCTGAATCTTTATTCCGATCAGCGTTTCTCCCACAGAGGCTGACCGGGAATTAAATACATAAACATTTCTTCCGGGATTCTCCTCCAGAAACAGATCTTTTCCAAGAACTGCACTGTTATATGAGCCGCTCAGCTCTGAAGATAAAGTCACTGCATAAATATGATCTGCCTCACATTCATAAGCCTTCATATAGCGTTCCGGAGACGGACACGCAGATTTCGGGCACTCCGGACAGGCAGCCACTTTTTTCAAAAACTCAGCCTGATCAAAAGTATCATCATCTATCACAGTCTCTCCGCCTACATTAAGTGTCAGCGGAACAGATTCAAAACGTTCATCGTCTTTCCATTCATCAAGGAATTCTCCGCAACTGTCTATAATAATTTTATAACTCAACTATATCGTCCTCTTTTCCATTATATGTAGTATCGAATACCACGTTTATCTTACCATATCACTTTTCATTTGAAAAGACTTTTTCTAAAAACTCTGTTCTTTTTTTCATTTCTGTTTTATAATAAAAAAAAATCAAGGGAGCCTGAATATGCTTGCACTGAAAATCAACGATGTCAAAGGATTTATGAACCGGCTTCTGATCGGGGAGACCTTTGATCAATTTCCCATGGCAGAAGCTTCTGTCACAACTTTCAATACTTTTTCCATAGATGGGCTAATAAATAAAGAATTTTTCGATACCGACACACAGGATATCCTGACCCAAAACAAGACCATTTATTCTGCATGGAGGGAAATAAAACCTTTTTGCTTTTCAATCATACGCGGAAAACGAACTCCGCTGCAGTTCAAAATTGTATTTCAGCTTTCACCTGAACAGTTTTTCTCTATTTTTGAAGAAAAAGAGTCTGACCTTTTTTCTGCTGTCAGCAGCTTCTCTTTAATTATACAGTATAAAAATAATACGCTCTTGTGTACTACAGGAATCTCTCAAATATACTTTTCCATGGACAAACGTGCTGAACAGTTCTGGGACGTTTCCGTTCACAACTTTTTCCGCGGTCTCGGTATTGACTGTGAATCCCTGTAAAACAGTTTTCTTTTATCTTTTTTATCAACTATCTGTCATCTGAACTGAGATAAAATGCCAGCATGTCTACAAACTCGCTGTTTGTAGGCTTGTAACTCAGAGGATATCCGGCAATCCTGTCCATTTGATCTTTATTCGCACACCAGCAGACATTGACTACAGTCCGGATATCATGTTCAATATTGTTCGGGGTAGATTTATATTTTCTCGCCAACGGAGGATACACATCCTTGGTAATTCTCAGGGGATATCCGGCTGTCTCCATGGACAGTTTTACAGCATCTGCCACAAAATAATATCCTTTGTACTTCGATGTTACTCCCATCTGTCTGATTAAATGGTATACTTTCCTCATTTCTTTCTCCTCTGAAATTTATTTCTAATTTTCTTTTTCTCCCATATACTATACGACAATTTATCAATATTTTTCTATTTACTAAATAACTCGTGGAATATCGAAAGAAAAAGTAATTTTCATAATTTTTTCGAGATTCTTCAACAAAACCTTGCTCGGACATACTTTTCTAGCATAAGAATCACGATGTAATTTGTCAATATTAATTTTTGGCGTTTTATATCAAAATAATACAAAAATTTATATTTTTTACTCTATCAGAACATTTTGTACTTATTTTTTTATGTCTGTCTCTTTATTTTCTTTAAAAAAGAATAGTTTCTTGTCTTTTAGAAAACATACAAAAATCCCGGTTACCTTTTCAGGCACCGGGACTTTACTCACATTCATTTTGGTTTATTTTGTCAGCAACATCAAAATATCATTGCTTCTCTGAACAAATTTTGTCATTTCATCTGGTGAAAGCTGCTTGTGACTGATCATTGCCAGATCATAAAGCTGTTCACAGATAACTGCTGCATGTTCAGACTCCTGATTCTCTGCAAGGAACTTCACCAGAGGATGGTTAATGTTTAAGACAAGTGTTTCCTGTCCGCCAAACATTCCCGGATCCATTCCATACATATTATACATTTTCATCATATCCTGCATACGACGGCTTTCCTCAGAAAGCATCATCATTGCGGATACTGCTTCATTCTTCAGACTTTCTACTTTCACTTCAAGCTTTTCTTTATTCAAATTTTTACGGAAAAGCTCTGTCAGCGTTTTTGCTGTATCGTCATCAGCAGCGTCTCCGCCCTTCAGCTCTTCTGTCAGATCTGCATCAATTCTCTTAAACTGAAGTGTCTGATCTCTCTGCTCAAGATGAGAAATAAAGGCAGTATCAATATTATGAGAGAGAATCACCGCATTCTTTCCAGCTTCCTTAAACATATTAATATACTGGCTCTGCTGTACCGGATCTGTTACATAAATACTGTTGTCTTTTCCGGTTCTTTCTCATCTTTATTTTCTTCTGCATTTTTCTGAGTCTCTTCCTCAGTGTGTTCTGCCTCTTCCTTCTTGTTTGCCTCTATACAGTCTTTAAGGGTAAGGTATTTGTTGTCCAGATCCTTAAACAGAATATAGTCATGAAGCTTGTCTGCAAACTTTGAGTCTTTAATACATCCAAATTTAATAAACGGACTGATGTCATCCCAGTATTTTTCGTATGCCTCGCGGTCTGTCTTACACATTCCTGTCAGCTTGTCAGCTACTTTTTTCGCAATATATTCAGAAATCTTCTGAACAAATCCATCGTTCTGAAGTGCGCTTCTTGATACGTTCAGCGGAAGATCCGGACAGTCGATCACGCCTTTCAGAAGCAACAGGAATTCCGGAATCACTTCTTTGATATTATCTGCAATAAATACCTGATTGTTGTAAAGTTTAATGGTTCCCTCAATGGAATCATACTCTGTATTGATCTTCGGGAAATACAGGATTCCTTTCAGGTTAAATGGATAGTCCATGTTCAGATGGATCCAGAACAGCGGCTCTTTATAATCCATAAATACTTTACGGTAAAATTCTTTATATTCTTCATCTGTACATTCGTTTGGATGTTTCATCCAGAGCGGCTGAGGATTACTTAAAGAAACCGGACGTTTGTTGATCTTTACACGGTCTCTTGCAGGAGAAATTTCTACGATTTCCTTTTCTCCCTTGTCATTTTCTTTTTCCTCTGTTTTTGCCTCTTCGTGAATATGCTCCACAACAACATCGTCATCTCTTAAATCAGCTTCATCAATTGTCTCATATTCCTGCTCTGCATTTTCTTTTGCAAGATAAATATTTACAGGCATAAAGGAGCAGTATTTTTCAAGAACCTCACGCATACGGTATTCATTACAGAATTCCAGGCTCTCTTCATTCAGAAACAGCGTGATCTCTGTACCTACGGTATCTTTATTTCCGTCCTGAATGTCATATTCTGTTCCGCCGTCACAGGTCCAGTGAACCGGAACAGAGCCTTCTTTATAGGAAAGCGTATCAATATGCACTTCATCTGCTACCATAAATGCAGAATAAAAGCCCAGGCCAAAATGCCCGATCATCTGATCATCTGTTGTTTTATCTTTATATTTCTCCAGAAATTCTGTAGCGCCGGAAAAAGCGATCTGAGTGATGTATTCCTCCACCTCGTCTGCAGTCATACCAATACCGTTATCGGTGAATTTCAGAGTCTTTTTTTCAGAATCAACGGTTACCTGGATTGCAGGCTTATAATTTTCCGGGAAACTATATTCTCCCATTACCTCCAGCTTTTTCAGTTTGGTAATTGCATCGCATCCGTTTGATACAAGCTCGCGCACAAAAATATCATGATCTGAATAAAGCCACTTTTTTATAATAGGAAAAATGTTGTCACTGTTAATTGATAAGTTACCATGCTTTACAGCCATGTATTCCACACTCCTTTGTTTTTTTCATTTCTGTGATATATAGTAATACCCTTTCTCATAAAAGTCAAGAAAAAACTAGCACTCACATTAAATGAGTGCTAGTAATTTTGTTTTGTAACTTTTTATTTCTTTTTACGGTAAATAATCACGCCTGCAATGGCTGCCGTAGCTACTACAAGAATCACCACAAAAACAGCGATCGGTGAATCATCTCCTGTTTTTACTGCATTTTTGCGGTTTGCTGCAGGAGTAAGGTTCTGTCCCGGAGCAGTAACCTTTGCCTTGGAAATGGTAAACGGTACTGACTTTGTATCATAGGTTTCAGAACTCTTCCATGTTTTTCCGTCATAGGTCTGAAGCTGGAAAGTAACCTTCAGTGTGTAATCTCCGCTCTGAGCCAGGCCAAAGGTAGCTGTATACGGCGCTGCATCCCAGTTATTTGTATTGATCACAGTCCAGTTCAAAGGAAGATATCTGGTATCGCCTTTTCTCGGAGATGCATTGTCCATTCCTGCACCTACCGCAGTAAAGGAAATTCTGGATTGTGTAGTGTACACTCCATTGTACTCGATTCCTGTGATCTTATTCTGATCTGCAGATACAGTTTTTGAAGTATACGCTTTTACACTGACCTTAACACTTGTTTTAAGCTCCAGGTTCTTATCATTGTCAACACCTTCCGGAAGCTTCACAGTTCCCTGAACACGGAAGCTCTGCGCATCTGTATCGGACGGATCATAGCTGCAGTTCTTCACATCCCAGGATACTGTCGCATTCATATTTCCTGATGTTGTTTCAATTACAACCACTGACGGAAGTTTTAAGGATTTTGCTTCCTTTTTCGTTCCGTTTGCCAGTCCGGTAATATCTGCCGGAGTCTGGATCTTTGTAAGGGATGCGCTTCCCTTGATTACCTGGAAAACTGCCTTAAAGCCTGTTTTTGCGCTTTCTGAAGCCACTTCTACGGTTTCCTGGTAAATATTTACATCAAGACCTGTCTTCGGCCTTACGGTAAAGCTTACAGAGTCTCCCGGCTGCAGAGTCAGCGCTGAAGCTTCCACTTTACTTACTTCAAAATTCTTTCCTGCAGGCTGTACCAGTGTCTCAGTAACATTTCCATTATTGGTCACAGTAACCTGCTGGGCCTCAATCTGTCCGTATCCTTTTTTTGCTGACGCAAAATCCAGTTCGGAAGGAGCTGCGCTCAGGCTGTGATTTACAGCCTCAACCGTCAGACTGGCAGTAATTTCAAATTTCTTTCCGGAGGTTTCATCTGCAACCATAAAGCTTTCCTGATAGCTTCCTGCTGCCAGCCCTGTTCTGGGACGAAGAATCAGAGTTGTACTCTCTCCTGCTCCGATCTTCTGATCAGCAAGAACTGCATCAAAGAACTGAGGATCTCCATTTTCACTTGCCGGCTGAGAGAGAGCAGCTTCCTCTGTGCCATGATTGGTCAGGGTCACAGATTTTTCTGCAGGAGCTTCCCCATATCCCTCAATCACAGCCCCAAAATCCACAATATCGGTATCTGGCGCAACATCACTGCCGCCCTGCGGCTTCTCTGAAGGAATATTCAGTTTCACCTGTACCGAAACTGTATTTTCACTGTTGTTGATATCTGTAAAAGATAACACGTCCTGATAATCTTTATCTGTTTCCAGATCCTCGGCCGGAATCACAGCAAACTCAACGCTTCCTCCTGCCGGCACAACTGCTGTACCCGGATCTGCGATCACTTTTCCTGTCTCTGTGAATGCCTCAACTGTGATATCCTCAGAAGAATCATTTGTGATCATCAGCTTCTGAGCATCCTGTGTGCTGAATTCCATTAACTCCAGATCAGCAGACAGTGCAGATCCTTCAGGAGTCTCCGGCTGCTCTGAGTCTTCCAGAACCATTCTTGCAGTAAAGGAGCTTCCGCTCCTTCTTCCGTCTGATATGCAATAGTATCTTCATATGTTCCCGCCGCAGTTCCCTGTCTTGGTGATACCCAAAGAGTCACCTCTGCTCCCGGCTCAAGGGGATCATGAATGTCCTGCACTGCAAAATGTTCCGGGGTATTTTCCAGAAAATGCAGTGTCTCTGTTCCTGTATTCCTTACGGTTACATTCTTTGTTGTTCCGTCTGCTGTTTCTCCCACCGGAAGTATTCCAAAATCCAGAACACCTGCTCCGTCTTCTGTGATCACTTCCACACTGAAGACCTGTTCCTCTGTACCGGAAGGATTTTCCTGTTCATTCTCTTCCGGAATGCTTTCTTCTCCGTCTTCCTGTGCCGGCGGAATGCCGTCCACGGACTCGCTTCCCGCCTCACCGTTCTCCTCTTCTGACGGATCAAACGGCGTCAGGATCTCATCCTCATTTAAAGTCTCTTCCGCTTCATCATATGTTTCTTCCGGTACGTCTGTATCTTCCTGCGCCGGCGGGATGCCGTCTACAGATTCGCTTCCTGCCTCCTCCGGGATTTCCTCCTGGGGTGTTTCCTGCACTGGCTGTTCAGCGTCTTCCTGGGAGGGTTCTTCCGGCAGGACTTCTGTTTCCTGACTGTTATTCTCCTCTGTCTGTGCCGGCTCCTGGGAAACTGCTGTTATCTCTGTTGTTTCTGCTTTAAGGCTTCCGGTATAGCCTTTATCTTCCAGCCCGGTAATTGTCAGAAGAATCTTTGACCCTACATCGTCCTGGGTCACAGAATATGTTTTTTCCCTGCTGAGTTCTGTAATGTTCCTGTTATCTGTATCAGATGCCGCCTTTCTGGACCATACATAGCTGACGCTGTCCTCTGATATTCCTTCCGGCTTCACTCCGTTCAGATCAGCACTGAGAGTTGTTCCAGGAGTTGCATTTCCGTTGATCTTAACCTGCCCTTCCAAAGTAGATACCGCTGCCGCAAACACGGCCGAGGGAAGAAGGGACAGCACCATAAAAACAGACATGACGATCGCTGCAATTCTTTTTGCTCTCATAAGTCATCCTCCTTTTCTGCTTTCTGCTATTTTTCTATTATGCCCATTTTTACCGGAGTCATGGACTTTTACAGGAATTATCCTGCTGTAAGCAAAGACACAGTTCAGTATCTCCTATTTCCTGTATGGTTATTATAGCATATATAAAAACAATCATGTAATCTCTGTTTTACCTGATCCGGTAAATAAAAACCGGAGAAGCTGCAGTCTGTTTGTGCTTTTCTCCGGTTCTTTTATTTCTTCTTAAATGAAAGGCTTTCTTTATTTTAAAAATCCGCTTATGATCTGCTCTTCTGCTTCAGCTTCCGTAAGCCCCAGCGTCATCAGCTTGATAAGCTGCTCCCCGGCGATTTTTCCGATGGCAGCTTCATGGATCAGAGCCGCGTCCACATGATTTGCAGTAAGCTGAGGAACAGCGCTGATCTTTGCATTTTCCATAATAATGGCATCGCATTCCGTGTGTCCGCTGCATCTGGTATTTCCGCTGATGTGGGACTGGAACAGCTGCCAGGATTCATCTCTTGCCACAGATCGGGACACAATATTGGCAGAAGAGTCCTCTCCGTCAAGCTGCACGTCAAACCAGCTTTCTGCTTTCTGTTTTCCATGAGTCATCAGACGCTCCATGACCACCAGTTTTGCGCCAGCCTTCAGATGGGCTCTGTTTTCCCTCTTTGTAGAATCCACGCCTCTGATCTGGACTGTTTCCATTTCCATAAAGCTGTCCTCATCCAGGCTGATCTCTGTTACAGGGTTCATAATACGCTCCCCGCTTCCATCGCCGCTTCCATAATGCTTTTCCACATATTTTACATGAGCATTTTTACCGATAAAAAATCTGTGGATTCCGTCATGGCGGCTGGCGGCATCCCCTCCGTTATGGATTCCGCAGCCGGCAATGATCGTAACGTCTGCATTTTCCCCAATATAAAAATCATTGTAAACCACTTCCTCAAGACCTGACTGGCTCATGATCACCGGGATATGAACACTTTCCTTTTTTGTTCCCGGCTTAATATGGATTTCAATGCCGCTTTTGTCCGGTTTATTGATGATTTCTATATTTCCCGTACTTTTTCTTTCAATACTCTGTCCGTTGGAACGGATATTATAAGCTCCTGCAGGGATCTCATGAAGACCGGCCACCTGCATCAGCAGTTCTCTCTGTATTGCGTCCATTTTCTCACTCTCCCCTTTATTTACGATTTGCAGCCTTATCACAGGATGGCGCTGCATTTGCCGTTCCCAGAAGCTCCGGCAGAACCTCTTCCTTTGTTCCTTTTTTTACAAGTTTTCCGTCTGCGATCAGAATGATCTGATCTGCAATATTCAGAATGCGTTCCTGATGCGAAATGATCAGAATGGAGCCGTGAAGCTGTTCATGCATTTCCTCAAAAACCTGAATCAGATTCTGAAAGCTCCAGAGATCAATTCCAGCCTCCGGTTCGTCAAAAACAGATACTCTTGTTTTTCGCGCCAGGATCGTTGCGATCTCAATCCTTTTGATCTCACCTCCGGAAAGGCTTCCGTTCACTTCTCTGCGGATATAATCTTTTGCGCATAAGCCTACCTTGGAAAGATATTCACAGGCTCCGGCTACAGAAATTTCTTTTCCTGCTGCCAGACGGAGAAGATCAAATACTGTCACCCCTTTAAATCGCACCGGCTGCTGAAAGGCATAGCTGATTCCCAGTTTTGCTCTGTCTGTAATACTCATATCCGTAATATCCTGTCCGTCAAAAAGGATCTGGCCGGACGTAGGCTTTTCAATCCCGCAATAATTTTTGCCAGAGTAGACTTTCCGCCACCGTTTGGTCCGGTGATCACCACAAACTGGTTATCCTCCAGGGTCAGGCTTACATCTTTTAAAATTCCGATTTCTTTTGTATTTCTTGTTTTTTCATCAGGCACCTGGAAACTGATGTTTTTTAATTCCAACATATCATCTGTTCCTCCATACAGGCAGAAAATCCGCCCTTATTTTTCACTGTTATATATCATAGCACATTTTTTCTTACATGGATGATTTTATTTAAGAAAACAGGAGAGCCCTGACAGATTTTGCGCAGTACTCTCCTGATTCTTATTTCTGTACTCTTATCCCTCTACGATCAGATAGCCACCTGAAGGCAGTGCAAATACCTCGCTTGCCTCCTTCAGCTCTTCATCTGTCATTCCCTCAATGTCAGCTCCTGCTTCATCCAGATAGCGGCGGACCTCTTTTAAGGTTTTTACCTCAACAGCCATACAGTCCTCCAGAAATTCTTCTGCCTCCTCATAGCTTTCTGCCACCGGCTCGTCATACAGTCTGCTCTGCTCTTTCAGAAATGTTTCAACGCTTTCTTTTTTGTACATCTTCAGATTACCTCCTCTATTTTTCCATTTGCCCGGATCAAACGTTCCAGGATTAGTTCTACCCTTTCTGCCGTATAGGATGCCGCCTCTATTACTCCCGGTTTGGCATGCTTCATGGCAAAGCTCCAGGGAACTGCTTTCAGCATCTCAATGTCATTGTATTCATCCCCGAATACCACACATTCCTCCGGTCTGATCCCAAGCTGATTCTGATATTCTTTTAATCCCTTTGCCTTATTGGTTCCAAAAGGAATAAAGTCCACCCATTCTGTCCCCGAGGTTACAACCGTACATTTATCAGAAAAACGCTCCTGCCAGTACCGGATCGAATCCTCATGAAGTCCTCTTTCATATACAGCAAGCTTCATGCAGGGTTCTTTCACTTCATCAAGACTTTCTATCACTTTACTTGTTGTTTTTACCACCTTTGTCATCAGATCCAGATAATGCTGTGTTTTCGGACGTATATAATAGAAGTCTCTGGTTGCGCAGGAAAACTCTGCGCCGTCCTTTTCTTCTATTGCTTCCAGAATTTCTCTCACCAGCTCCGGCTCAAAATTGTCCTGATAAAAAACCTTTTCATTTCTTACTGCCAGAGCCCCGTTTTCGCAGATAAAAGCCATCTCGTCTGCCACCGGATCAAACAGCCTTCTCATGTTGGGATACTGTCTTCCGCTTGCCGCCACAAAAAGTATTCCAAGCTTTTTCAGTTCTCTGATCAATGGGAAAATCTCTTCCGGAAGCTGCTGTGCCCCGTTTAAGAGAAGAGTTCCGTCAAGATCACTTGCTACTAATTTAATCATTGTTGTATTCCTCGTAAATTTTTAATAGTTCCTTCGGATTTTCTATTATAACCCCTGCTCCGTTTTCCTGAAGCTCCTGCCTGTCCCGGAATCCCCAGAGAACGCCCACCGTGTGCATTCCCGCCGCGTTTCCTGTTTGCATATCCGTTTTGGTATCTCCGATATAAAGACATTCCTCTGGTTTTACTCCAAGTACTTCCGCCGCCTTTAAAGGTCCGTCAGGCGCAGGTTTTCTGCGGATTTCTTCACTCTGCCCGATCACAAAATCAAAGGTACTGCCAAACAGCTCCCCAACAACCTTCACGGCAGCGTCATGGGGCTTATTAGAGCAGACTGCAAGGGCAGTTCCCTGTTTTTTCAGCCGGTCAAGAAGCTCCGGAATCCCCTGATAGATCCTGACTTTATACAGAGGGTCTGCATTAAACCTTTCTCTGTACTTTCTGCATACTTCCTCATAATGCATAAGCTGCGGATCGCCGGCATCCTTCAGGCAGCGGCGAACCAGCATATTGCTCCCTCGCCGCAATAATATCTGAAATGATCCACCGGCTGCCTCTCCAGTCCGATTTCATCCATCAGCTCATTTGCCACCGCCGCCATGGATTCCAGGGTATCAGCCAGAGTTCCGTCAAGGTCAAAGATACATGCTTTTATCATTCCTGCCACCTCAGTTCTATACCTGATTTTTTTGCTTCATAAAACAGTCGTCCCACAGGCAGGCCGACTACGTTTGAATACTCTCCTGAAATACTTTTCACATAAATACCGAATAGTCCCTGGATTCCGTAGCTTCCCGCCTTGTCCATAGGTTCTTTGGTTTTTACATAGTCCCGGATTTCCTTTTCAGATACCGGATAAAAGGTCACGTCTGTCTTTTCTGCAAAAGAAGTTTTCTGCCATTTACCACAAATATTTTCCAGAATGGTAACTCCTGTATAAACCTGATGAGTATTTCCCTGGAGCATTTTCAGTGTCTGTACTGCATCCTCTTCATCTTTGGGCTTACCCAGTATTTTTCCTTCAAAAACCACCACTGTATCTGCGCCCAGGATCACGGTTCCGTTTTCCGCCTCCGGAAAGACCGCCGAAAAAGCTTTCTGAGAGGACAGCTCTTTTACTGCCTCTTCCGGATCTGTTCCTGTAATATGTTCTTCTCCGTTTCCGGCACAGACTTTAAAACTCACTCCTGCTGCAGCCAGAAGCTCCCTGCGTCTTGGCGATGCAGAAGCCAGAATTATTTTTCTCATAATCTGTTCATTCCTTTTTATTCTTCTTTTCTGTATTACAGTATAACCTTTTGCAAAAATTGTCGCAACCGGAAAAATCAACAAATAAATCTGCTCTTCCACCAGACTTTCCTTTTCTTTGCAAACCGGGTAAGGTTCCAGAAATTCCTTTTTCATTTTCCTTCATAATTTAATTAAATAAATAATATCAT